>VYLH01000014.1_pt1 | contig 86845 bp, 90 predicted proteins | sample 5114361 | NCBI WGS metagenome assembly VYLH01 (sample SAMN12291772, study PRJNA351875) | freshwater metagenome | isolation source: freshwater lake | place: USA: Michigan, Kent Lake | collected 2013-08-15
CCCTGCGGAGCGTTGCCGCCGCCGGCTGGACCGGGGCCGCTCTCGGCATCACGGCCACGACCGCCGCCACCCCCGCCACCGCTGCCGCCGCGACCACCGCGACCGCCACCACCGCCGCGGCCGCCGCGACGATCCTGACCGATGGTGTTGACCGGGCCCCGCATCTTCTCGCCCTTGGAGGAGGGAACGAAGGCCTTGCCCTTCTCGATCTTCTTCTCGATATCGGTGCTGTCGATCGTCACGCCGCGGGCTGCAGCGACCTGCTCACGACGGCGCAGCTGTTCGATGCCGTTGAAGCAAGCCTTGACGAGATTGAACTTGTTCGTGTTGCCGTAGCACTTGGTGAGGCAGTCGGTGATCCCGGCCATCTCGAGGATGGCGCGGACGGTCGAACCGGCCACGACGCCGGTACCGGGGGAAGCCGGGATCAGGCGAACCTTCGACGCGCCGAACGTTCCCTCGACCTGGTGCGGCAGGGTGCGACCGGCCATCGGGATCTCGAGCATGGTGCGCTTGGCGTACTTCTGGGCCTTGTCCACGGCCTGGGGCACTTCGTTGCTCTTGCCGTAGCCGAAGCCAACGCGCCCGCGCTTGTCGCCAACGACGACCAGGGCGCCGAAGCTGAAGCGACGACCACCCTTCACCGTCGCCGACGTGCGGAACACGCCGACCGTGGAAGACTCTACAGAACTGGATTCGTCAAGCATCTCGGCCATTGGTCAGTCCTTGAAAATCTCAAATCTCAATCGCAAATCCGAAACTCAAACATCACCCCTCACACCTTCCCACAGCTCAGAACTTCAAGCCACCCTTGCGGGCCGCGTCGGCCAGAGCCTTGACGCGTCCGTGGAAGCGGAAGCCGGCGCGGTCGAAGACCACAGCCGAGAGCCCCTTGCCCTTGGCACGCTCGGCGAGGAGCGTCCCCACGGCCTCGGCGGCCTTGGAGTTGCCGGTCTTGTCGACCTTCAGCGCCTTGTCGGCCGTTGAAGCCGCAACCAGCGTGCGACCGGAGAGGTCGTCGATGATCTGGGCGTAGATGTGGTTGAGGGACTTGTAGATGGACAGGCGCGGACGCTCGGTGGTGCCGCTGATCCGCTTGCGGATCGCGATGCGGCGACGGGTCCGGCGCACCTGCTTGTTGACTTGCTTATTCATAGTCGTCTCGTGCTTTCTGCGTTTCGCCGGCCCGTCTGTTCGCGGAGCCGTCGCGTGTGTGCGGTGGTTTAGGCGCCGAACTGCTTGCCCTGCTTGCGCTTGATGACCTCTTCGGCGTACTTGATTCCCTTGCCGTTGTACGGCTCGGGCTTGCGCTTCGCACGCATCGCCGAAGCGAACTGGCCGACCGTCTGGCGGTTCACGCCGGCGATCTTGATCGGGGTGATCTCGCCCACCGACTTGTCCACGACGACGGTGAGCCCCTCAGGGACCGGCATGAGAATCGAGTTGGCGAATCCGACCGTCAGCTTGAGGTTCTTACCGGCCATGCTGGCGTTCCAGCCGGTGCCGACAACGTGCATGGTCTTCTCGTAGCCCTTGGTCACGCCCTCGATCATGTTGCGGATCAAGGCACGCGTCGTACCCCACTGGGCGTTGGCGTCGGCGTCGTTGTCGAAGCCGGGAGCAACCGTGACCTTCACGGCCTTCTCAGCCTCAACAAAGGCGACCTTGACCTTGGCGTGCACGGTCAACTTGTCCTTGCCCTTGGCGCCCTGGACGTCGACGACCTGGCCGCTGACTGCGACCTTCACACCGGCGGGAACTTCGATGACCTTCTTACCGATACGAGACATGTCTGATTCTCCTGGCGTCTGGCTTCACCGCGATGCGTTCAATCGTTCTCGCGGGCTTCCGCCCTGATCTTGTTGCGGACTTCTACGGTCTTCTCTTACTCGATCACACACAGCAGCTCGCCGCCGATGCGTTGCTCGCGAGCGGCACGATCGCTGATGACACCCTTGCTGGTCGAGACGATCGCGATGCCCAGGCCCTGCATGGGCTTGGGGAGCGTCTCGACGCCGCGGTACATCCGACGACCGGGCTTGCTCATGCGGACGAGCGAGTGCATGAGCGAGTCACCGGCGGTGGTGTACTTCAGGCGCAGCTTGATCTGGCCCTGGCGGCCGTCGTCGACGACGTCAAAGCCGTCGATGTAGCCTTCGCTCTTGAGCACGTCGGCAATGCCGCGGCACACCTTGCTGTTGAGGCAGGTGACCGACTTGGCCTTGACGCGCGTGGCGTTGCGGATTCGGTTGAGCATGTCCGCGATGGGGTCGCCGATGGACATTGTGATTCCTCGTGTTCGAACAGTGAGACGTGAGCGATCGGGCGCGGGTGGAAAAGTACGTGGATTACCAGGAAGCCTTACGCATACCCGGAATCTTGCCCTCGAGGGCCAGCTTGCGGAGCATGATGCGGCTGATGCGGAACTTGCGATACACGCCGCGGGCCCGGCCCGTCAGCTCGCACCGGCGAACGATGCGGGTGCTGTACTTCGGGGTGCGGTTGCTCTTGGCGACTTGAGCCTTCGTAGCCATTACTTGTCCTCCGGCTTCTTGAACGGCATGCCCAGCTGCTCGAGAACGAACCGGCTGAGTTCCTTGTTGCTGCGGGCGAAGCACATGTTGATGTGCATGCCGTGGGTGAACTGGGCGTCGGCCATGTTGATCTCGGGGAACACGCCCTGTTCCGTCAGGCCCATGGCGTAGTTGCCCTGGCGATCAAACGCCGTATCCGACAACCCACGGAAGTCCTTGATACGCGGGGTGGCGAGGTTGATCAGGCGATCGAGGAAGTGCCACATGCGGTCGCGGCGGATCGTGACCATAGCGGCCGACTCGAAGCCCTCGCGGAGCTTGAAGTTCGAGACGCTCTTCTTGGCCTTGACCACCACCGGCTTCTGGCCGGTAACCTTCACCAGCGTCTCGAGCACCGTCGCCTTGACGTGCGGCGGGATCTTGGTGCCCTCGATGTGCCGGCCCATGTTCACGTTCAGCACGATCTTCTCGAGCTTGGGCATCTGCATCGGGTTCTTGAGCCCGAACTTCTCGGTCAGCTTGCCGCGGATCTCCGCGTCGTAGCGAACCTTCAGACGCGGGGGCGTCTTGGGGCCGGTATCGACCGGAGCATCGCTGTGCTTGGCCTTCTTGCCGGCATCGCGACCGGGCGCCTTGGAGCCCTGCGGCTTGCCTTGCTTGTTCTTGTTGTCCTGATCGGCTGCCATTGCTTTCACCTGCGTTCAGCGAGATGCGTCTGGTTGGCGGTCACCGGACGCGGATTGGACTGGAGACTGTTCAGCGGGACTTCTTGCGACCGGCCTTGTGGAGGACGCCGAGTTCGGACCCACCACGGGCCGCGACGCGGACCTTGCTTCCGTCGCTCTTGGTGACGAAGCGCACGCGGGTGGGCTTGCCGTCAACGACGGGACTGACGTTCGAGATGTGGATCGGCGCCTCGCGCTGGACGATGCCGCCCTGGGGGTTGGCCTGCGTGGGCTTGAGGTGCTTCACGCGGAGGTTCACGCCCTTGACGAAGACGCGAGAGTGCTTGGTGTCGATGCGGAGGATCTCGCCGGTCTGGCCCTTGGCCGAACCGGTGCGGACGATCACGAGATCACCTTTGCGAACATGAGCTGCCATGACTTAGACCACCTCCGTCGCGAGCGAGACGATCTTCATGTAGTTCTTCTCGCGCAGCTCGCGAGCGACCGGGCCGAAGATGCGGGTGCCCTTGGGGTTGCCGTCGTCCTGGATCAGAACGACCGCGTTGGAATCGAACTTGACGTAGGAACCATCAGCTCGCTTGGTGGGCTTGGTGGTGCGGACGACGACGGCCTTGGCCTTGTCGCCTTCCTTCACGTCCGCGCCCGCGAGGGCCTTCTTGATCGAGACGAAGACGCGGTCGCCGACGTGGGCGACGCGACGCGTGAACGCGCCGGTGGCGGTCGAACCGCCGTACACACGGATCACGTAGGCGATCTTCGCCCCCGAGTTATCCGCGACTTCGCATCGTGTTTCTTGCTGCAGCATAGTGGAACCTCAACAGACTCTTCGCTCGCGTGCGAGCGACGAGGGGATGACTTACACGATCTCCTTGGCCGAGGCCAGGGCGGTGGCGGCGGCGGAACGACGCTCGACGATGCGGACCAGACGCCACTGCTTGGTCTTGCTGACCGGGCGGCACTGGGCGATCTCGACGATGTCGCCGAGCTTGCTCTCGTTCTGCTCGTCGTGGATGTGCAGAACGGTGCGCTGGCGGATGTACTTCCCGTACTTGGGATGCATCGCCTGGTACGCGATCACGACCTTGCGGGTCTTGGCTCGCTTGTCGGACTCGACGACGCCGATCTTCGTGCCCTTCAGCTCGGCGGCGGGCTTGGCCGCGGGCTTCGCGGCGGGATTCGCGGTCTTAGAGGTCTTCGCGGTGGTCATCGTGGTCTCGTGTGATCAGGCTGAAAGGACGGGATTCGGAATTGCGACGGACTGGGGCTTACTTCTTCGCGCCCGCGAGCTCGCGGGTGCGGAGCTCGGTGCGAACGCGGGCGATGTTGCGGCGGATCTTGCCGAACTGGCTCGTGTCCTTCACCTTCTCGGTGACGGTCGACGTGCGCAGGTCGAACAGCTTCTTCTGCAGGCTGGCCAGCTCGTCGCGGAGCTGCTCGTCCTTGAACTTCTTGACTTCGATGGTGTCCTTCATAGCGATCTCCTGACGAACTGCAGATCAAGAACAAGAACGAATCAGACGCGGATACGGCGGCCGACGAAGCGGGTCTTCACGGGCATCTTCATCGCCACTCGGACGAACGCCAGCTTGGCGGTCGCCTCGGGAACGCCGGCGATCTCGAACAGGATCGTGCCGGGCTTGATGCGGGCCGCCCAGTACTCCACCTCGGCCTTGCCCGTACCCATTCGGGTTTCCAGCGGCTTCTTGCTGATCGGCTTGTCCGGGAAGACGCGGATGAACAGCTTGCCCTCGCGCTTGAGGAAGTGCTGGGCGGCAACGCGACCGGCTTCGATCACGTTGCCCGGGAGCCACGCCCCGTCCATCGACTGCAGGCCGTAGTCGCCATAGGCAACGTAGTTGCCCTTGGTGGCCTTGCGATCGCGGACGCGACGCATCTCCTTGCGGTACTTGACTCTCTTTGGCATCAACGCCATGAGCGAGACTCCGAGTTCAGATCAGGACGAAGCGAAAAGCAAACGGTGAACAACGAATCAATCAACGAATCAGCGACGGCCGCGAGCCCGGGCGCGACCACCCGCCGCATCGGACTCTTCCTCCGTGCGTTCGGTCGTGTACATGCCCTTGTAGACCCACACCTTGATTCCGATCACGCCGTAGGTCGTCATCGCCTCGGCCGTGCCGTAGTCGATATGGGCCTGGAGCGTGGAGAGCGGGAGCGAGCCCAGACGCAGGGCCATCGTGCGGCTCAGTTCAGCGCCGCCAAGGCGGCCCGAGCACTGCACGCGGACACCCTTGGCGCCCGCCTGCATCGCGGCGTCGCAACGCATCTTGACGACGCGGCGGAACGACGCACGCTTCACGAGCTGCTCCGCGACGGCCTCGGCGATGAGCTTGGCCTCGAGGTCCGGGTTGCGAATCTCAAGGATTGAGATCGCGACCTTGCGGCCGGTCATGTACTGGAGTTCCTCGGTCATGCGCTCGACCTCGGCGCCCTTGGGGCCGATGACCAGGCCGGGACGAGCGGTCTTGATGATGACCTTGAGCTCTTCGCGGGTGCGCTCGATGTGGATATCGCTCACCGCCGCGTACGGGGGCTTGCGATTGAGCCGCTTGTCGAGGTAGCCGCGGATCTTCTGATCCTCGACCAGGAGCTCGCCATAGAGGGCCTTGGGGGCATACCAGCGGCTCTTGTGAGCCTCGGTGACGCCGAGCCGGAAACCGAATGGATTGGTTTTCTGTCCCATGCTGAAGGCCGCGCTTAGGCGCGCTCCTGAACGCTGACGGTGATGTGCGTGAGACGCTTGAGAATCTGGTGAGCCCGGCCGCGGTCCTTCTGATTGAACCGCTTGATGCGAGGAGCATCATCGATGCGGGCTTCGGAGACGATGAGGTTGGTCACGTCGGCGTCGTTCTGCTCCGCGTCGGCGATCGCCGCCGCGAGGCACTTCTTGACGTTGACGGCGGCCCGCTTGGTGTTGAAGGTCAGGAGGTTCAGGGCCTCTTCGACCTTCTTGCCACGGACCAGGTCGACCAGCAGGTCGGCCTTGCGGGGCGAGCCGCGGTGGTAACGAACCTCGCTGGTGAACTTGGCGATGTCCTTCGGAGCCACGCCCAGAGCGCCGGCCAGAGCGGCGATGTCGCCCTTGCGAGCGCGGGGGTGGTTGCGGCCCATCATCCAGTTGCGGACGGCGGTGACCGCGGACTCGTCCTTCAGACCCGGACGGGAAATCGCCGCAGCCATCTGCTCACGCGACACCTTGCGGGTCGCGGCGATCTTCTTGAGTTGGTCGGCCCTGATTCTCACGTCGAATACTCCGTGTGATCCGTTCTGCTGCAATCCCCCACCACACCCACCGTCCCCACCACCCTTACGTCCCGGCTACGGCGATCAGCCCTTCGCAGGAGCGTCGCCACCCTCCACGCCTTCCTTCTTGTTCGTGTGCCCACGGAAGGTGCGGCTGCTGGAGAACTCGCCGAGCTTGTGACCGACCATGTCCTCGGTCACGAACACATCGATGAAGATGCGGCCGTTGTGGACCTTGAACGTGTGGCCCACGAACTCGGGGACGATCGTGCAGCGGCGGACCCAAGTCTTGATGGGCTCCTTCTTACGCGACTGATTCAGAATCTCGACCTTGCGGAAGATCTTCTCGTCGACGTACGGACCTTTCTTCAGACTGCGACCCATGTGCTGGTTCCTTGCATGCCCTGTCGTTCGTGATGCTTTTCGTGGGAGACGGGTGAAACTCGTTACGTTGACTCGATCAGACTCACTTCAACTGGCCGTAGCGCTTGCTGACGCGGCGGCGGACGATGAGCTTGGTCGAGTACTTCTTCTTGTTGCGGGTCGGAGCGCCCTTGGCGAGCACGCCGGTGGGTCCGCACGGCGGGCGGTTGCCCTTCGAGCGACCCGAGCCGCCGCCCAGCGGGTGGGCGTGGTGGCTCTTCGCGACGCCGCGGGTGATCGGACGGCGACCCAGGAGACGGGTCAGACCGGCCTTGCCCAGGCGACGCAGACGGTGATCGGGGTTGCCGACCTGGCCGATGGTGGCCATGCAGGTCAGCGGGACGCGACGCACTTCGCCCGAGGGGAGCACGAGGGTCGCGAAGTCGCCTTCCTTGTTGGAGAGGCGGGCGAACGAGCCGGCGCTGCGGCACATCTGGGCGCCCTTGCCCGGAACGATCTCGACGCAGTGCACTTCAAGGCCGGTCGGGATGTAGGCGAGCGGCATGGCGTTGCCGATGGCGGGCTCGACGGGGCCGGTGGTCGAGGTGAGGACCTGCTGGCCGTCCTTGAGACCGTTGGGCGACGGGATGTAGCGCTTGGTGCCGTCGCTGTAGGTGACGAGCGCGATGTGGCAGGAGCGGTTGGGGTCGTACTCGATACCGGAGATGACGCCTTCGATGCCGGCGCGGTCGCGGCGCTTGAAGTCGATCTTGCGGTAGTTCTTCTTCACGCCGCCGCCGATGCCGCGGCTGGTCATGACGCCCTGGTTGTTGCGGCCGCCGCTCTTGGAGAGCGGGGCGAGCAGGGACTTCTCGGGGTGCTTTTTCGTGACCTCGGCGTGCATGTTGACCGAGGCGTTGCGTCGGCCGGCGGAGGTCTTGTTGTAGATGCGAATGGGCATGTTCTACTCCAGATCGTGCGTGTTCTTGATCAGAACAGCTCGATCGACTCGCCTTTCTTGAGGGTGACGATCGCGGTCTTCTTGGTCGGCTCGACACGCACGCCGAACTTGGTGGCGCGGTGCTTGCCCTTCTTGGTCTGGGTGTTGATGCCGACGACATGAACCTTGTAGAGGTCCTGCACGGCCTTCTTGATCTCGGACTTGGTAGCCCGCGGATCAACCGAGAAGGTGTACTTCCCGAGTTCGTTCATGGCAAAGGTGCCCTTCTCGGTGACGAGGGGCATCTTGATGATGTGGTGCGAAGCGACGTTGGCGGGCATTACTTAGCCTCCGCTTTCTGAGCCGCGCCCTTGGGAGCGAGCTTGGCGTCCTTGCCGGTCTGCGACCAGGGGCCGGAGAGCCACGACTCGAGATCGCTCTTGGCGATCACGACGTAGCGGTGATTGAGCATGTTGAACGCGTTGAGGTCGGTGGCGTGCACCAGCGAGATGTTCTCGACGTTGCGGGCCGACTTACGCGTCGCGATGGTGTCGCCCGTGCCGCCGCCGAGGGCGACGAGAGCGGAATCATCGACCTTGATGGCCTCGAGGAACTTCACGAAGTCCGAGGTCTTGGGGGCCGACATCTTGATGGTGTCGATCACGCGGACCTGGTTGTCCACGAGCTTGGCGAGCAGAGCGTTGCGGTTGGCCTTGCGACGCATCTTCTTGGGCATGTCGAGGCGGAAGTCCTCGCGGGTCTTCTTCTTCGAGTGACCGTGGCCGCCGCCCTTCATCAGGTTGACCTTCTTGTCACCGTGGCGGGCGTTACCGGTGCCCTTCTGCTTGTAGAGCTTGCGGGTCGAGCCTTCGACCTCGCGGCGGTTCTTCGTGCGGGACGAGCCCTGACGAAGGTTCGAATGGTAACGAACATACGCCTGCTTGATCAGCGCGGCGTTGATCTCACCACCAAGGGTTTTTTCATCGATTGCCAGCTTACCGACCTGCTGGCCTTGCATGTTGTAGACGGGGACATCCATCACGTCTTACCTCGTCCTGACGCCTCGCCGCATGCTCCGGTCCGCGTGTGCGGGGGGAGATCGCGGCACTCACTCGCCTATCCGTCCGCCTCCAGTTCCCAACAAGGGAGCACGCTTGCGCGTGGGGGTCGGCTCGGAATCGACTCGGCCGTCTGGGTGTGGGATCTTGCGAACCCAGGCACCCTTCTTTGTCGTTGTCCGGCGGTTTCGTCCGTGCCGCTGTCGCTAGCACATCCGACCTTCCGAACCCGCCGACCCCTGCCTTGAAGGGACCGACGGCGAAACTTTCGAATCACATCCCGGCTTGTCCGGGGTCGTGATTATTGCCTCGCACTCGGCCCCAGACAAGTCCCGAAGCCAAATGCGAGCGATTCGTTCAGATTATTCAGCCCTTCTTTGCGTCGGCGACCTTCTTGGCCTTGCTGCGATACAGACGAATCGCCGGACGGATCTCGATGATGCCGGTGTTCGCACCCGGCACCGAGCCCTTCACGAGAAGCAGGTTGTTCGCCTCGTCAACCCGGACAATGTCCAAGCTGCGGCTGGTGACCCGCTCATCGCCCATGTGCCCGGCCATCTTCTTGCCCTTGGCCAGACCGCCGCCGAAGCCGCGGTTGGAGCACAGCGAGCCGATCGAGCCCGGCGAGCGGTGCTTGCGTTCCGTGCCGTGCGAAGCGTACTGACCCTTGAAGTTCCAACGCTTCATCGTGCCCTGGAAGCCCTTGCCCTTGCTGGTGCCGATGACGTCAACGTACAGCTGGCCGGCGAGGTCCTTGACCGAGAGCGTCTGGCCCAACGTGTAGCTGGCGGCGTCCTTGGCGTCGATGCGGAACTCGCGGTGCACTCGCTGCGGGGCGACGCCGGCCTTCGCGTCGTGGCCGATCACGGGGATCGTCGAACGACGGGGAAGGATTTCCTCAAAGCCGATCTGAACAGCGGAGTAGCCGTCCTTCTCGGGGGTGCGAATCTGGGTGACCACGCACGGACCGACGGAGAGAACGGTGACGGGCACGTTGACGCCGGCCTCGGTGAAGACACGGGTCATGCCGACTTTGCGACCAAGAAGCGAGAGAGCCATGGAACTGTCCTTTCGATGCGATGCACTCGAGAGGCTCCTCCATCGGGGAGCGTCGGAGCTTGGAACATGTCAAACCAACGACAAAGGCCCTGAAAGCAGGGCCTTTTGAAGCAACTTACGCCTTGATCTTGATGAACACGCCGGCCGGAACGACCAGACGATTCAGAGCCTCGACCGTGCGGGCGTTGGGCTCGATGATATCGATGATGCGCTTGTGGGTGCGGATCTCGAACTGCTCGCGGCTCTTCTTGTCGATGAACGGCGAACGCAGGACGGTGTATCGCTCGACACGCGTCGGCAGCGGCACCGGGCCGGCGACCTTCGCGTTGGTGCGCTTCGCGTGCTCGACGATTTCCTTCGCCGAAGCATCGAGAGCGATGTGGTCGTACGCCTCCATCCGAATTCGAATCTTGCCACCGGTCATTGTGTCACAAGCTCCAGTTCGAGATCACTTGCCAGAGACCCGATGCGAACCGAAGTTCTCATCGGGAGGTTCTACACGCCGCGTACCTGATTCTTGCTGCCCTCCGTTGCTCGGCCCAGGCCGAACACAGGCGGGTGCGGCTCCCACGGAAGTGCCCTCGCGAGCGCTTCCGCACAAACGGGAAACCGTCAGGTGCGTAGCCCAGAAGCATAGCGGTCCCCCGCGTGAGGTCAATTGCCGGGGAAATCAAGCTGGGCGTGCGCGACGCTTTTCCGATCCGCGACGAACTTTCCGAAGGCCCACGATGAGCGCCTGCACGGATCGCTCCCGGAGCAGGGAAGCTACCGTCTTGCGGCCTGAGCGGCGGGTTTTGCCGATGTACCCGGACGAACCCCCACCGCCCTACTGCCCCACCACCCCGCCGCATTTCTCGCCTCGCGCCACCCGACGGAACGGGCGGCCTGCCGAGCGCGACTGAACGCCCGCTTTGGAAGGAGCCACTGATGAATCGCCTCGCTCACCGAACACTCGCCGCCCTCTCGGTCTGCTGCAGCGTCGCGTTCGCCCAGAACAACCAGCCCAATGCGGGCAGGCCCCTTGCGCCCGCCGCGGGAGCGATCGAGTTCAACCCCAAGCCCTTCCGCGTGGAGAGCATGGGGCTGACCATTTCGCTGCCGAAAGACGCGAACGCGAGCTCGACATCGATCGGTGCACAGTCCGCGCTTGAGATCATCGGCCCCGACAATCTCTGGTACGTCGCCGCCCGCATCGTCGAGAGCGGCGACCTGAAGCTGTCGCTCGCCGAAGTTGCCGAGACCAACCTCCGCACGCAGTTCGGCGATGGCGTGCTGATGGTCGGTAACGTCGGATCCTCCGGCGCGACGCTGCTCGAACGCGTGCAGAATCTTCAGGTCGGCACGCTGCCGGCCGAACGCTTCTACGTGCTGGGCCCGCAGGACGGGAAGGATGCGAAGAAGGTCCGCATTGTCTACGGCGTGACGTTCATCAAGCTCGGACCGGGGCGCTTTGCGTACTTCGAAACCAGCATGGGTGAGCCGCAGTTCGAGAAGGCGCGGCCGCAGATCGAGGCGACCGTGGCCACCGCTCAGTTCGCCGACAAGCCCGCGCTCGAGGCCGCCCAGCGGGCGCTCTTTGATGCGGGCGCCAAGTTCCTTGAGGGCGTGGACGAGGCCAAGCTCCGAGCTGTGATCGCCGATTCGCAGGAAACCTGGTGGCGTCTCTATGTGCCCGCCAAAACCGGCGCCGACGCCGACGCGAAAGAGCTGGGATATCGGCGCATCCGCATGTTCGTCGGAAAACGCGGGCAGATCGATCCGAAGCGGGACCCCAAATCGTTCCGTGGAGCCGACAATGACGAGGGTTTCCTCGTGCAGGTCGATGTCCGCGCCTTGCTCGGCGACAACAACGAGATCCTCACCGACTCACAAGGCATGTTCTTCCTGTCGCTCGACCGCTCACAGGAAACATGGGCCCTTACCACACGGGTCCGCGACGGCAAGAGCGACAAGACGAGCGATGAGATCGGGCACCGCATCGGCAACCAGATCAAGCTCAAGAAGGCCGACGGACGCGACGCAACACTGCTCGTACCCGACAAGACGTACGTCTCTCGCATGGAAACGTTTGTGCTGCACCGCCTGCTGGTGCTGTCGCGGTTGACCACAGAGTTCGCCTTCAACACCTACTCGTCGGAGACCGAGCTTGTCGACATCCGCCGCGAGTCGGTCGAGCAGCCCGCAGACAAGCCGGGCATCTATCGGATTACCTCCCGCCTCGGTGAAGGCACGCAGCCGCAGATCGCGACCCTGAAGCAGAATGGCGACCTCCTCTTCGCAGACCTCGGCAGTGGCGTGCGGATCGAACCGACCAGCAAGGACCAACTGCTGCGGCTGTGGAAATCCAAGGGTCTGCCGCTCGACTAACTTGCTGCTCGAAGAGTGCACCATGGCGACCGACCGGCTTATCTCCGCTTCGACGACAAATCCCGTGGAGGAGCAGCGCAACTGGGCGCTGCGTCCGACGGCGATCGGTGAGTACGTCGGTCAGGAAGAACTGATCGAGCGGCTGCGAATCGCGATCCAGGCGGCGCGGTCGCGGAACGAGCCGTGCGAGCACGCGCTGTTTCATGGGCCACCGGGGCTGGGGAAGACGACGCTGGCGCACCTCATCGCCAGCGAGATGGGTAGCGGCATCCACGTGACCAGCGGGCCGGTCTTGAGCAAGGGCACGGATCTGGTCGCCGCGCTCACAAGCCTTCGCGAACGCGACGTGCTCTTCATCGACGAAGTGCATCGCCTGCCCGCCAGTGTCGAGGAGTTCGTCTACCCCGCGATGGAGGACTACCGCATCGACGTCCCCGTCGACAGCGGTCTGGCGGCCCGCACGGTGCAGATCAAGTGCAAGCCCTTCACGCTCATCGCCGCGACGACCCGGGCGGGGCTGATCTCAAGCCCGCTGCGCTCTCGCTTCGGGCTCACGCACCATCTGCGGTACTACACCACCGATGAGCTCATGCGGATCGTCGCCCGCAGCGCCCGCCTGCTCGTGGTCGATGTCGCGGGCGAGTCGTGCCTGCGCCTGATCGCTGAGCGCTCCCGCGGCACGCCCCGCATCGCCAACCGCCTTCTCCGGCGCGTCCGCGACTTTGCGACCGTCAAGGGCGACGGCGTCATCCGTGACCGCACCGTGCACGATGCGCTCAAACTCGAAGGCGTCGACGACCTGGGCCTCGACGACCTTGACCGCGGCTATTTGCGGATCATCGCCACCACCTACTCCTGCGGCCCTGTCGGGCTCGAAGCGGTCGCGGCCACGATGAACGAAGACGCTGGCACGCTCGAAGACGTGGTCGAGCCGTACCTGCTGCAGATCGGATTCCTCGCCCGCACACGGCGCGGCCGCCAGCTCACCAAAGCGGCGTGCGATCACTTGGGCGTGAAGTGGCAGGGCGAGACGTTGTTTGACCCGAACGCCTAGCCCCGCACGGGGTTCCATGGGTCTTCCGCTCGGGACGACCCATGCAGAAACATCGATCAAAACCGTCACGTGGGTCCGCTCAAATCCGACGACTCGCGGCGCCCGATCACGCGAACCTCCGCATCACAGTGAATCGATGAAGGCCTTGGCTTCCGCAAGACCGCAGTTCGTTCGCTCGCGGTACAACTTGATTGCTTCGATCTTGCGACCGTTGCGGGCCAGGTCGAGAATGTCGGAATCGACCGCTTCGTCAACGCGAATTCCCGCGGCTTGCAGCAGTGCATCGAGCTTCTTCTCGATGCGAGCCAGACGCAGCATCACAGCGGGGTCGGGTCCGAAGAGTCCCATGCACGCTCCGATCGATGAGCGAGAGTTCGGCTGACAACCATCAACGCTTGCTGACGGGCTCGCGCATCGACTTGGTCAGCTCTTCGCTGATGTACAAGATGCACTGGCACGATGCGCAGCGGGTGAGACGTCCGGAGACGAGCAGGCCATTGACGGCCTCGATAGGCAGGGCCATCATGCACGAGCCGCAGTGGTACTCGTGACGCTTGCGATCAACCTCTTCGATGTGTGCCATGGCCTCGTCGCCGCGGGTCTGGACCAAGCGCTCGAAGACGACGAGCGTGTCCTTGGGCAGTTCCTTGGCGAGGGCGTCGCGCTGGGTCTGCAATTCAGTCAGGCGGTCCTTGATCTCGGCGGAGCGCTGGTCGCGGTCGCTGACGGCCACAGCCTGCACCTTCTCACGCTCGGTGCGCTGCTTGATGATGTCGTCGAGCTGCTTCTTGAGGTCCTCGACCTTGCCCATGTGCTCAAGGGCGGAGGTCTCCTGCCGATCGCGCTCGGCCTTGATCGTGTTGACCTCGGTGAGGAAAGCCTTGTATTCCTTGTTGGTCTGGGCCGAGTCCATCTGCTCGCGGATGGTGGCCATCCGGGCGTCGAGGCGTTTCATCTCGCCCTCAAAGTTGGACGCGGTGGCGGTGATCTGCCGCACCTGTGCGTCGAGAGACGCCTTCTTGGCGTCGAGTTGTTCTATCAGTTTGTTCTGCTCGGCCAAGAAGCGCTCGGCCGCGGCGAGGCGGGAGCGAAGCCCGCGGAACTGTTTATCGACCAGAAAGACGCTGAGCAGCTTCGCCGTGACGTTCATGGGTTCTCCGCCAACACCATCAGTGTAGCCACGCTCGGAAGCACTTTTCGGACCCATCGCTCAGGAACCCGTCATCCTGCTGGAAATAGCAGCTTCAGCCACCAATACGCGAACGGGGCCACCAGCAACGGAGAGTCGAGAACGTCGAGGATGCCCCCAAAGCCGGGTAGCGAGCGGCCCGAGTCCTTGATGCCCGCATCGCGTTTCAGCAGACTCATCATCAAGTCGCCCGCCTGCCCGAGCAGGGCGAACACCACGCCGGTCGCCAACCCCAGCGCGATAGGGTACTTCGGCTGCGAGACCGCGCCGAGCCACACACCGAGCACGCCGAAGACCGACGCGAGCGCGATGCCGCCGACCAAACCCTCCCAGGTCTTCCCAGGGCTGAGCCAGAGGATCAGCTTGTGCTTCCCAAGCGATCGCCCGGTGAAGTACGCGCCGGTGTCGCACATCTTGACGACCAGCAGCATCCACGCCAGCGTCCACGCCGAGTGCTCTCGCCGGATGGCGAGCAGAAAGCCGAACATCAACCCGAGATACACAAACGCCAGCACCGCCCCCCCCGCGGCGGCGATGACGCCCTCGGTGTTCTTGTGCCGCGAGTAGAACCGGAGCGCCGTGATCAGCACCAGCACGGCTGACGAAGAGACGATCAGACCGCCGGTCGCGGCGTCCCACTCGCGCGGGATCAGACACGAGACGCACAGCCCGAACATCGCGGCCAGTGTCGTGATCCGCTTCGACGCGTCAATCGCCTTATCGTGCAGAATCGTCGCCAGCTCCCGCGACGCCAGCACGCTCAGCCCGGCCATGACGGCGAAGATGATGATGCCCGGCGGCAACGACGAATGCGGATAGCCGAGCCCGCTCAACCAGCCCGGGGTCGCCTGTGCGTTCACGAACTCGTCGAGCCAGAGCAGCGTGAGCAGCGCGGCGATCAGAATCGGGCCCAGAATCAGGCGGTCACGCATCGGCGCCCCCCGATGCCTCCCCACCACCGCCTTGCTTTGGCTCATTCTTCTCGATGATCGACAGGTCCGCGTCGGTCAGGCCGCCGAAGCGGCGGGTGCGACGTGCAAAGTCGCGGATCGCCGTGTGCAGTTCTGCGGCACCAAAGTCCGGCCACAGGACATCGGTCACGTACAACTCGGCGTAACTGATCTGCCAGAGAAGGTAGTTGCTGACGCGCAACTCGCCCGCGGTGCGGATGAGCAAGTCCGGATCGGGCAGGTCGGGTGCGTAGAGGCGCGACGCGACCGCACGCTCGTCAACTTGCTCGGGCAAGAGCTTGCCCGCCGCGATGTCGCGGGCGATGGCCCTAGCGGCGTCGGCGATCTCAGCCCGCGAGCCGTAGTTCACGGCGACGCAGAGCGTCGGGCCTTTGCAGTTCTTGGTCGCGTCCACCACGCTGTCGAGTGCGGCGAGCACTTCCGGCGGCAATCCCTCGCGGCGGCCGATCCAGCGGAAGCGGATGTCGTCGCGCACCAAGGCCTCGCGCTCTCCCTCGCAGTACGCAACGCACAGGAGCATCAGCGCCTGCACCTCGTCGGCGGGGCGGCGCCAGTTTTCGAGACTGAAGGAGTAGAACGTCATCGCCTCGACACCGAGGCGGCCGGCTTCTTCGACGGTCTCTCGGAGGGCGCGGGCGCCGTTTCGGTGGCCGAAGATGCGGGGGAAGCCGCGCTGTTTGGCCCAGCGACCGTTGCCGTCCATGATGACGGCGATGTGGCGCGGGATCTGGCGCGGATCGATGTCCGGAAGGATCGCGAGCGGGTTGGCCTTGGGGTAGCGGGCCTGCATCTCGGCCACACGGGCAGACACACCGGGGTCGGACGCGAACGAAGGTTGGCTCTGAAGCGTGGTCACGAGGAATGGAACACGATAGCGGGAATCGGCTTGCCGCGACAGTCGCTTCTCACGCCTGGATCATCGTCTGGGCCCGGTCCGGCCCGACGCTGAGGATCTCGACCGGAAGGCCGACCTGCTGCTCGATGAACTCGACGTACGCCCGGGCCTGCTTGGGAAGTTCATTCCGCGAGCGAGCCGCACCGATTTCTTCGCTGAATCCGGGCAGGTCGACGTAGTGCGGCTTGGCGTTGGCCAAGGCCGCGGCGTCGGGCAGGAAGCGGTCGCTGACTTTCGTACCTTCGGCATAGCCCGTGCACACCCGGATCGTGTCGAACCCGGCAAGCACGTCGAGCATGGTGAGCGCGATGCCGGTCGCGCCGTTGATCATCGCCGAGTACTTGACCGCGGTCAGGTCGAGCCAGCCGACGCGACGCGGGCGGCCAGTGGTGGTGCCGAACTCGCGGCCGCGGTTACGGATGCGGTCGCCGATCGCGCCCTCGGGGCCCGGGCCGGCGAGCTCGGTCGGCAGCGGCCCCGCGCCGACGCGGGTGCTGTAGGCTTTCATCACGCCAATGACGCGGCCGACCCGCTGCACCGGCACGCCGGTGCCGATACCGATTCCGGCGATCGAGCACGACGACGCGGTGACGAACGGATAGGTGCCGTGATCGACGTCGAGCAGCGTGCCGTTGGCGGACTCGAAGAGGACCTTCTTCCCGGCCTTCACGAGGTTGTTGAGCAGGTAGGTGGTGTCGCGCACCATCGGGGCGATGGCCTCGCCGGCACCGAGCGCCCAGTCCATCACCTTCTGCGCTTCGATCGCGTCGGCGCTGCCCGCCAGGTCGCGGATCAGATCCATCTTGGTCGCGATCGCGATCTCGATCTTGTCCCGCAGCGTCTCGGCGTGCAGCAGGTCGCCCACACGCACCGCGCCGGCCCGATGGGCCTTCTCGGCGTAGGCCGGGCCGATGCCGCGACGGGTCGTGCCGATCTCCGACACTTTGCGTCCGGTCTCGCCAGCCTGGGCGACCCGGACACGCTTGAGCGCGTCCTCGCGGGCGGCGTCCTCGGCCTTGTGGTACGGCATGACGACGTGGGCGCGGTCGGAGATGACCAGGCCGCCGGTGTCCACGCCGCGAGCTCGCAGGCCGTCAATCTCTTCGAGAAGTTTGTCAGGATCGAGCACGACACCGTTGCCGATCACGGCAATCTTGCTGGGGTACAGAATGCCCGACGGGATCAGGTGCAGCGAGAAGCGCTCACCCTTGACGACGACGCTGTGACCGGCGTTCGCCCCGCCGTTGTAGCGGACGACTGCGTCGTGCTCGGCAGCGAGGATGTCGACGATCTTGCCCTTCCCCTCGTCGCCCCACTGGAGACCCACGACGGCGGAGCAGTTGGAAGTCGGCTTGGCAGTGTTCTCGGACATGGATCAACTCCCGTGAAAACGGAGACAGACCGTAGCCGCCAGCCCGCCCAGCCGTCACATCCGGAACGCCATGATCGTTTGCGAATCCCCGAAGTTCACGGGAGCCAAACCGTTGCAGACGTTGCGCCGATGGAAGGGCGTGAGGTTGCGGCGGCGCCGCGACCGCAGACCGGCTGGAAGCCGGCTTCGCTGTTCGAGACCGGCACGACGCCGGTCGCACTGGGCTCAGAGGGTGAGAACCGGGACATGCCTGCCGAAACCGTTCGCATCATGTGCCCCAACCTGACCTGCCGCAAGGTCCTCGCCGTGCCGGAGAACGCCCGCGGCAAGACCGTGCGTTGCAAGGGCTGCGGCACCAACATCCGCGTGCCCCCACCCAAGAGCTCGACCAAGACGGACCAGCAAAAGCCGCACGCGGCGTGATTCCCGAACCAGCATCAAAGAAACAAACCTCCGGCTCACCGGAGGTTTTTCGTTGTTGCGCGAGCAGCTTGTTCTCTCCGCGAGACCTACAGCTTCGGCTCGTCCTTCTCGTCGAGGAAGTCGAAGTTGAACTCGTCGCTGTCGTCCGGATCCGGTGTCCGGGTCAGAGGTTCGCGGGTCGGAAGTGTTTCCTTCCGCGGCGTGGGCGCCGGCTTCGCTGCGGCTGCGGGCGGAGCGGCCGGAGCGGCCGCAGAACCAACCGGCACGGCATCCTCGAGCACCTCGTCCGAATCGATCGAGCCCGGCTCGCCGTCGATTCGCACAACGAACAGGAACGGCCCGATGCTGATCGTGTCACCGGCCGAGAGTTCCGTCTGGCTGATGCGCCGGCGATTCACGTATGTGCCGTTGCTGCTCCCCAGGTCCTTCAGCACGGGGCGGCCCGAATCGAGCTGCAGCTCGCAATGCTGGCGAGAGATGTTCGGGTCAGGCAATCGCATGGTCGCATCAGCCTGACGGCCGATGATGATGCGGGCCTTCTTCAGCGGGACCTCACGCTGCGTGCCATCGCGATTCACTAGTACGAGAGACGTTTCCAACTCGCTATCCTTTCCCGCCACGAGCGTCGCCTGCGGTTGCGTTCAAGGGCCTTGCAACCCTCGCCAGCCTCTTCGCGGCCGCGAACGGGATCTTTGCACGTCCCGAGATCGCGCAGACCACGGCGGAATCCTTGCGTCCACACGGTCGGCCGAAGCATCCACGGGCCGAACCGACGTCGTCCTGACCGGCGATCGTTCCACGACCGCCACTCCCCACCGCCTTCCAAACCGCCCCATGCCCACTCCGACGCACGATAACCGAATTTCGCTTCCCCAGCAAGGGGCAAGGGTCGGATTCGCCTCGGACCATCCCCTCGGAAGGTCCCAAGCGATCGGCGCGCATCCCGGGCGCGGAACTTCGAACCCAAACATTGTTCGCTCCCTCTACATCCATGTTCCATTTTGCTCGCACAAATGCCACTATTGTGACTTCTACAGCATCGTCGACACGCAGGACCGTCAGGACGTCTTTGCCGACCGACTGATCCGCGAACTCATAGCACTTGCACCCTGGGCCGCCGGGTCGCCTCTTCGGACTTTGTTCGTAGGTGGCGGCACGCCGTCGCTTCTGCGGATCGATCTCTGGGACCGCCTGCTCAACGCGCTGTCGACGCACTTTGACCTTTCCGAGACCCACGGCGGCGTCGCCGAATTCACGGTCGAGTGCAATCCCGAGTCCGTCACCCCGGAGCTCCTGCAGCGGCTCCGCGCTGGCGGGGTGAACCGCGTGAGCATGGGGGCACAGTCCTTCGAAGCCCGCCACCTCCGCACACTGGAACGCACCCACAACCCGGAGAACGTCGCACGGGCGGTCGAGATCGCGCGAGCCGCCGACATCATGCGCCAATCGGTGGACCTGATCTTCGGCGTCCCCGGCCAGACGCTCGCCGAGTGGGACGCCGATCTCCGCCGCGCCATCGCGCTCGGCACCGAGCACGTCTCCTGCTACAACCTCACCTACGAGCCCAACACAGCGATGACCGCGCGTCTGAAACGAGGCGAGTTCACCCCCGCCGACGAGGATCTCGAAGTCGATATGTACGAGCACACCCGCACCGTGCTCGCCGAGGCCGGGCTTCGCCGATACGAGATCAGCAACTACGCCAGGCCCGGCTGCGAGGCGCGGCACAATCTCGCGTACTGGCGCCAGGAGCAGTGGCTCGCCGCGGGACCATCCGCGTCCGGACACGTCGCCGAATGGCGCTGGAAGAACGTCGCAAGGCTCGACGATTACCTGAGCACGCCGAGCCCCGACGGGCTCGCGCCCGTCACCGACATCGAAGCGCCCGATGCGGTACGCCTGCTGAAAGAAACCTTCTGGACCGGCCTGCGCCTCGCCGAGGGCGTCGAACCCGAGCCGCTGCTCGCGCGCGCGGAGTCGGCGAACGCGGGCGCCCTGACCCGACTGCTTCGCCTCCGCGATCGACTCGTGACGGACGAGAAGATGATCGTGGACACGGCGCGCTGGCGCCTCACCGACGCCGGCATGCTCCAGGCCGACGCAATCGCGGTCGATGTCATGGCCGCGATCGACGGCTAGCCAGCCTTGGTCTCGTCGAGCGTCATGCCCAGCCTCTTGATCAGATGACGCAGGTCCTTGGGCAGCGGGGATCGCACATCGAGCGGCTCGCCGGTCATCGGATGGTTCAACGCAATGCGGTGCGCGTGCAGCGCCAGCCTCGGCGCCCCCGCCGCGACCGGCGGCGGCGCATACAGACCATCGCCGAAGATCGGGCAGCCGATCGAATCCAGGTGCACGCGGAGCTGGTGCAACCGACCGGTTACCGCGCGACACTCGAGCAGGCACGCGGCCGGGCCCCTCGACAAGACCCGGTACGCCGTGATTGCGGGTTTCCCGCTGCCGCTGAGTTTGGCAAGTTTCATCTCGCCGTTCTTGGGGATCGACCCCTGCCGAGACTCGGCGATCGGCTTGCGGATCACGCCGCTGTCTTGGCGGGGCGCATTGGCCGCGACGGCGAAGTAGAACTTCTTGATCTCCCTCTTCTCAAAGAGCGCCCGTAGCGCGTCGTACGACGACTTCTTGCGGGCGACGAGCAACAGCCCGCTGGTCTCGCGATCGAGCCGGTGGAGCATGCCGAAGTCGCGATCCTTTCCGAGATTCTGCAGCTCGTTGCCGAAGGTGGCAAACAGCCCGCTGAGCAGCGACGTGCGTTCGTGACCGGCCCCGGGCGTCGAGACAACGCGGCACGGCTTATCCACCACGAGCAGATGCTCATCTTCGTACGCGAGCTTGTACGCGATGTCGGGATTGGGTTCGACCGAGTAATTCGCCACGGTTCACGCTCCCCCGCCCGGCGTGCCGGGCGGTGCATCATCGAGCGGGATCGGCGGCAGCGGCGGCTCGTCCTCGCACACACTGTGATCGATGTACCAGCGCAGCTCGCCGCCCAGCAGCCGCAGATCCCCCGCGTGCAGCCGCGAGCCGGGAATCATCGCGTCCTTGCTGCGGCGCGGCCCGCGGTCCATCTGCTTGATCGCATCCTCGCTCCCATCCGCCAGCGCCAGCATCGCGACGAACCGCGACGCGTTCAGCAACCGCGCGCTCATCGCGGCGAACGAATCCAGCGGCGCGACCAGCGGCGCATCGGGCACGCGCAGTTCGATGCCGTGCGTCTCGCCGCCGGCCAGCACCGGCAGCAGCACGAAGTCGAGCCGGTCGTGCCCCTTCTCGCGCCAGCCGAGTGTTTCTTTCAGCGCGGCCTCGTACCCCGACGCGAGTTCCTCCGGGTCGCCGCCGCTCATGCGATGCACCTGCGACTCGGGGATGTCCGAGTGGCTCACGATCGCCTCTTCCAGCACGGTGAAGCGCGACGCCGGAACCGTCTCCTCCACGATCCACAGGTGCGTCCGCACCCACGGCAGTTCTCTGAACCGTGGGTCGTAAAGCAGCCGCAGGAAGAACCGCTCCGCCTCCGGCCAGACGCCCAGGGCCAGATGGAAGTCGCCAAACTGGCGCACGCACGCGAGGCTGTGCAGGAACAAGTCCGCGGCGAGGGCATCGATCAACTCGTCCGGCGACGGGCGCACCACCACCGCGCCGGGCAAACGCGGGCGGCGTTTGGCGTCGGCCGACGACGGGACTTCACGGGAATCGCGGGGCGAATGATCGGGCATCCGTTCCCACAAAGTAGCAAGCCTCGGGCCTCAAGGTCGGCTAGCCTCTGCCCAATGTCCGCGATTCTCCGAGTCATCGACGCCAACGCCAACCGCGCCCGCGAGGGCCTGCGCATGCTCGAGGACTTGGCCCGCCTGCGGCTCAGCCACGCCGCCCTGTCCGCGGCCCTCAAGCAGATTCGCCACGACGTGACGCTCGCCATCGGGCAGTTGCCCGTCGATCGCGGCCACCTCCTCGCCTGGCGCGACGCGGCCAACGACGTGGGCACCACAATCTCCACCGCCTCCGAAGGCAAGCGCGAGTCCGAACTCGCCCTCGCCGCCGCCGCATCGTCGCGGCTCACCGAGTCACTGCGGGTACTCGAAGAATCCGCCAAGAACCTCGGGGCCGGCGGCGTCGCCGCGGCGCTCGAACGCATCCGCTATCGCGCGTACGACGTCTCCAAGCAAGTCGAACTCGCTCTCTTCGGCGGGCGCGGCCCGCAGTGGACGCTCTGCGTGCTCGTCACCGAATCGCTCTGCACCCACCACCGCTGGACCGAAGTCGTCCGCCGCGCCGTCGAAGGCGGGGCCGACTGCATCCAGCTCCGCGAGAAGGGCCTGACCGATCGCGACCTGCTCGGGCGGGCAAAGACCGTCGTCGAGTACGCCCGCCGCTCCGGCGCTGCGGTCGTCATCAACGACCGCCCCGATATCGCCATGCTCGCCAACGCCGACGGCGTGCACCTGGGCCAGACCGACATGTCCGTGGCCGACGCCCGCAAGATCATCGGATCCTCCCTGCGGCTGGGGATCAGCTGCGCCACCATCGAGCAGGCCCGCGCGGCTGTGCTTGAGGGCGCCGACATCTGCGGCCTGGGCCCCATGTTCGCCTCGACCACCAAGCCCAAGCCCAGCCTCAGCGGGCCCGACCTGCTCAAGGCCTATCTCGACGACGAGTCCACCCGTCGCGTGCCCCACCTGGCGATCAGCGGCATCACCAAGCAGAACGTCGGCCAGCTCGTGAAACTCGGCTGCGCCGGCATCGCCGTCAGCAACGTTGTCTGCGGCAGCGAGAAGCCCGAGGAAGTCTGCCGCGACCTGTCGCGTGCGATCAAGGGGCTGGGCGATGTGGTCTGACGAGCCCCGAGCGTGAGCGAGTGGGTTGGCTCTATCGACAAAGCGAAGTACCCACTCGCTCACGCTCGGGGCTCGCTGAAACCCACTAAACTCCCCCCATGGCCATCGAGTTCAAGCAACGGACGCTGTCCAACGGGCTGACCATCATCGCGGAAGTCGACCCCGCGGCCGTCACGTCGGCCGCCGGGTTCTTCGTGCGTACCGGCGCTCGCGACGAGGATGGCAACGTGATGGGCGTCAGCCACTTCCTCGAGCACATGATGTTCAAGGGCACGGCCGACATCTCCGCCGAGCAACTGAACCAGGCGTTTGACCAGATCGGCGCCAAGAACAACGCCTACACGAGCCACGAGGTGACGTGCTTCTACGCCTCGACGCTGCCCGAGCACCTGCCCCGCGCAATCGAGCTGCTCGCCCGCATGATGCGTCCCGCCCTGCGCCAGAGCGACTTTGACACCGAGAAGGGCGTCATCCTCGAAGAGATCGCGATGTACAAGGACAATCCGTTCTGGGTCCTGTACGAGTCGGTGATGGAGAAGCACTACGCGACCCACCCGATGGGCCACCGCGTGCTGGGCACGACCGACACGATCACCGCGCTCACGAGCGAACAGATGCGGTCGTATTTCGACGACCGCTACTCGGCGAACAACACCACCGTTTCGCTCGCGGGCCGCGTTGATTTCGATCGCGCCTGCGCCCAGATCGACGAACTTTGCCGAGTGTGGCAGCCGACGACCCGCAGCAACCGTCGCAGCCCCGTGCACCACGGCCCCGAGCGGCTCGCGCTCACCGATGCCAAGGTCTCCCGCGGCTACCTGCTCGGCATGGCCCCCGCGCCCGCGGTGGATGACGACCGCCGCTACGCCGCCAGCCTCTTGACGCAGGTTCTGGGCATGGCCGACAACAGCCGCCTGCACTGGGCGCTGGTGGAATCGGGCATCGCCGAGGACGCCCAGGCTGGCTTCGACGCCCACGACGGCATCGGCGATTACTTCATCTTTGCTTCGGGCGAGCCCTCCCGCCTCGAAGAAATCGAAGCTGTCATTCGGCGTGAGATCTCCAACCTCGCCGCCAGCCTGACCCAGGACGATCTGGATCGCCTCCGCAACAAGATTCTGACCGGAGCCACCGTGGGAGGCGAGCGTCCCTCCGACCGCATGCAGCGGCTGGGCCGCCTCTGGTCGTCGCTGGGCAAGTATTCCTCGCTGGAAACCGAACTGGACCGCATCGCCAAAGTGACCCTCGACGAGATGCGGGCCATCGCCGCGGCGTTCCCCTTGACGCCGACCACGCTGGGCACGCTGGTGCCGGCGACCTGATTCCACTACGCTTGATCGATGTTCACGCTCTACACAGGCTTCGTAGCGTTCGTTCTCGTCATGCTCGCGCTCGACCTCTTCGTGGTCAACCGCAAGCCGCACGCCATCAGCACCAAGGCCGCCCTCTTCTGGACCGGCGTCTGCGTGGTGCTTGCACTTGGCTTCTCCGGCGTGGTGTATCACCTCTACGAGAGCAACTACTACGGCCTGGGCGACTCCATGCGGGCACGCCACGCGGACATGGAACGCGCCCGAGGCGGCGGAGCAGTGCCCGCGTTGTCTGACGTTGCGTCGTCTGCCACGCCACCAAGCGATACCGACAGCGCATCGACACAGCCCCCGACCCCGACCAAGTCATTGGCCTCGGAGATGGACCCGATCCCGCAGAACATCTCTCCGGGCTGGCACGCGATGCTCGAGTTCCTGTCCGGCTGGCTCATCGAGTACAGCCTCAGCCTCGACAACATCTTCGTCATCGCACTCATCTTCGCCCACTTCCGCATCCCACGCGAGTACCAGCACCGCGTGCTCTTCTGGGGCATCCTGGGCGCCCTGATCATGCGCGGCGTGATGATCGGCGTCGGCGCCGTGCTCATCAAAGAGTTCCAGTGGATCCTCTACGTCTTTGGCGCCGTGCTCATCTACACCGCCTTCAAGATGCTCCGCGGCAGTGAAGACCACATCGAACCCGAAGAAGGCTTCGTCTACCGCACCGCCCGCAAACTCTTCCCGCTGCACCCCAAGATCGAAGGGCAGAAGTTCTTTCTGCGGGTCGACGGCAGGCTCTTCATGACCCCGATGTTCCTCGTGCTGCTCATCGTTGAGAGCACCGACGTCATCTTCGCCATCGACTCGATCCCCGCCATCTTCGCGATCACTCAGGACCCATTCTTGGTGTTCACGTCCAACGTCTTCGCGATCCTGGGCCTGCGCTCCATGTATTTCGCCCTCGCCGCGATGATCGATCAGTTCCGCCTTCTGAAGTACAGCCTCGCCTTCGTGCTCGCCTTCATCGGGTTCAAGATGATCCTGACCTACTGGCACATCCACTTCGGCACAGGTGTCAGCCTCGGCGTCATCGCGTCAGCCCTCGCCGCGGGGGTGATCGCTTCGATGCTGATTCCAGTCAAGAAAACCCAAGAGCCCGACACCGGCGCGATGGGTGAACCCAAGCCCGAGGCCTAACGAACCTCACGCGCAAGCGTGGGGCTGCCGCCGCTGCCAGCACCGCACACGCGCCGCACAAACGCCCCCACCGCATCGACCGCCTTCTGTCTGCTCTCCCCCGTCCAAACGTCATTGTGCCCCGCCGCCAGCGGCACAAACTCTCCGCCCCCCGCCGCCGCGATCGCACGTCCGTCCTCGATCGGCGAGACCACATCCGCCTCGCCGTGTATCACAAGCAGCGGCACCCGCAGCCGCGCGGCGATCGCGCCACGATCAAACGCTTGCCACTCCGCCCCCGACCCCACCAGCCGCAGCGCCAGCGGCAGGTTCACCCTCCACGGCATCGACCGCGCCGCAAGCACGTTCCCCGCCGGCGTCGCCGCGAACCGATACGGCGACTCCGCGATCACGCCGACCACCCGCGTGCGCTCCGCCGCGGCCGCGATCGACACACCCGCGCCCAGCGACCAGCCGATAAGCACAATCGGCGTGACCTCTTCGAGCGTCTCGATGAGCGCGAGCAGATCGTCCTTCTCCCGCAATCCGAGCGTGCTCGTGCCGTCGCTCTCGCCGTGGCCGCGCATGTCCCACGCAACGACGCGCGACGCGAGCGGCGCGGCCGCCTCCACACGCCCCAGCCCCCCCACTTTCGAATCCGCCCAGCCGTGCGTCAGCACCACGACCGGACCGTCGGGCGCATCGCCCTCGATCGACCAGCCTACGAACGTCACGCCGTCGCGGCTGAACTCAAACCGCTCGAAGCGCCGCGGCTTCTCCAATTCTCCCGGCTCACCCGGCAAGCCCTTCGCCACCGCCCATGCGTACGTCCGACGAGGCGGCCTGGTCAGCCGGAAGTACGTGAACAGCGTCACCGTCGCGAAATAGACCACCAGCCCGAGCGCCAGCACCGGAAACAAGCCGAGCATCGCGTGCAGCGTGTTCACGTGGGGATGGGTGGGGATCGCTTCACGAGCGGAAAAGGTTCATGATGTCGTTGAACGTCACGACGATGAACATGGAGCCGATCAGCACCAGCCCCGCCAGCGTCGCCGCGTTCTGGAATCCGATCGGTACCGGACGCTTGAAGATCTGCTCGTACAGGATGAACAGGAACTGCCCGCCATCCACAATCGGCAGCGGCAGGAAGTTCACCACCGCAAGGTTCACGCTGATCAGCGCCATGAAGAACAGAAGCCAGATGAACCCGCGATCGGCGATGATCGTGCCTGTATGCGCGATGCCGACCGGGCCCTTGAGGTGCTCAACCCGCACCGATCCCTCGAACAAACGCACGAACGTCATGTAGGTCATCAGCATGACCCGCTTGGTCTCACCCAGCCCAACCGCGATCGCATCGATCGGCCCCGACGCCTTCAGCAATATCTTCTCCGGCTCAAACGCCCCGACACCGATTGGGCTGATCCAGCCCAACTCGCGCAGCGCTGTGGAATCCTCCGCTCCCAGCGCGAACTCCACGGTCATCGCCTCATCACCCGTTGGCGGGCGCACCGTCAATCGAACCGCAGCGTCACCACGCTCCACCGCGACCCGGACAGCCTCTCGCACATCGGTGAAGTTCCGCACCGGCGTCGCACCGACCGCGAGAATCGTGGAGCCAGGCGCGATCGGGGTCGCCGCCGCCGCGGTCGGCACGCTGCGGGTCTTGGGCGCATCGGACTCTTTGCTCTCGTTGGGCACCATACGAGCCGCGAGCGGCGCACCGAGCATGGCCGACTCGGCCATGGTGTCGTCGACACCGAACCCGATCGTGCCCGCGCGAGAAACCTGTAGCGAGAGCTTGACGTCCTGCGTCTTGCCTTCGGTCTCCCGACGCACCACCGCATCGATCGTCCGCCCCGCAGCCGCACGAATCTCCCGCACGCCCACGGCGATACTCGGAAACTCCACCGGACCGACCCTGACGAAGACGTCGCCGTTCCGCAGCCCTTGTTTCTTCGCTTCCTCCGTGGCGGACTCGACACGGATCACGCCGCTCAGCCCCAGCAGATGCCGCTGCGTCATCTCCCGCTCACCAAACTTCACAACATCGTCCTCGAACGCCGCCCGCGGCGTCAACGTCACGGTGCGGCTCTCCCCCTTGGGTGTCCGGAAGGTCGCCTCGAACGGCTTCCCGCCCTCGGCCGCGTGATCAAGCTCGTGCGCGTATCGCACGGTGCCGATGCCGCCGATCGACTGCAGCGTCGATCCCGCTGGCACGCCCACGGCGCCGAGCTTCGCCAGCCCCTGCTCGAACTCGCGAACCGCATCGGCATCGACGCTGGTCCGAAGCTGCGCCGACATCGCCGGTCCCACGCCCAGTTCCAGCAGCCGCTGACCCTCGCTCGTCTCCGGCTCGATCGCGAACCGCACCGGCTTCTCAACGCCCGGCCGCTTCACCACGACTTCCACCGGCGTACCGCGACGCGACATCGCCGCCGCGACCACCACATCCGCGAACTGCCGCGGCGACTTGCCATCGATCTCGATGATCGCATCGCCCGGCTGCAATCCCGGCTGCTCGATGCCGAGCTCCTTCGCGTTCGTCGGCACGGCGCGCGCCGCCGCGGAGCTCGGGTTCAAGAATCCCACGATCGCCGGCTCCGTGCGCAGCCCAACCTTGAATACCAGCATGAAGATCAGCGCCGCGGTGATGATGTTCATCACCACGCCAGCGCTGATCACCACCATGCGCTTCCACGGCACGCAGTTCTGATACGAATCCGACGCGGCACTCACCGCCTCGGGGTTCAGGTCCTCCTGCCCGAGCATCTTCACATAGCCGCCGAAGGGAAGAACGTTCAGGCGATACTCCGTAGGAGACACCGCGTCAACGGCGGCCGCGCCCTCCTGACGACCCGCGCGCGAAAGCGCAAGCCACTTGACGTACTCCTCCTCACTGCTTCCCGTACGGAACCCCAGACCCTTGCGATACGAGATCGCCGCGGGACCAAAGCCAAGTGCAAACGCGAGCACGCGGATGCCCGCCCAGCGCGCCGCGACAAAGTGACCCAGTTCGTGCACGAAGATGATCAGGCCGAAGCCGATCACCACCAGGGCAAGATCAAACGCGCGGCCAAGGAATGCAAACAGTTCGGGCATGTCGTTCTCCAACAGATGCTATCGGTCGCGTGCGGCGGACGGAACGAGCGAACGGGAGCCGCAGGTCCCGCCCCGACCGCCTGGGCCCTGAAGGCCATTACAGACTGCCTGAGCACGCCCCGCCCTGGAGTGGCGGATCGCCAAACGAAAACGCCGATGGGCCTGGAAAGGCCCATCGGCGCGTGAAGAGAACCTCTCTGAAGAGGAGAGTTCTGGAGGACAGTGATTACTTGCCGTACTTCACCGTGCAGCCGTAGGCCTTGGTCTCGGCGGTCGTGACCGGCTTGCCGGCGAGGACCTCGTCGAGCGCCTTGGCGACATAGTTGGTCTTGCCGGTGCCCTTCATGTCCTTGTTGTCGTCAATCGCACCGTGGTAGACAACCTTGCCTTCCTTGTCGAGCACGAACATCTCGGGCGTGCGCGTCGCGCCGTAGGTCTTGCCGACCGTGCCAGCCTCGTCGAGCAGCACCGGGTACTCGATCTTCCAATCCTTCTTGGCGGTGGCGTTGGTGTCCTTGCCAGCGCCTTCCTTGCCGGCGGCGCCGCTGTTGATGGCAAGGAAGACCACGCCCTTGTCGCTGTACTTCTTGTTCAGCTCATTGAAGGTGTTGGCGCCGTCGTAGTGCTTCTTCACGAACGGGCAGCCGGGGTTGAACCACTGCAGCACGACAACCTTGCCAGCGAAGTCGCTGAGCTTGATCGCCTTGCCGTCCGTGTCGGTGAGCTCGAAGCCCGGGGCGACGCTGCCCACGGCCACGCCCTCGGCCTTCTTGTCGTCCTTCTTGTCCTGTTGCGCCTGCTTGTCGTCCTTCTTGGCCTTGTCGTCGCCAGCCAGAGACACGGCGGCGGGAATGGTCATGCCGAGGGCCAGAAGAGCGACAAGCGAGAGTTTCGAAACTTTCATCGTTCAGACTCCGTGGTGCGCGAGACGTGCGACCGACGCGCCGGCGAGAATCGCCCAGACGCGTGGAACTCAACCTCCGCGGCGACACGCCGCGACAGAGGTACTACCGGTATCGGACCTTTCGGGTTCGCGCGACGAGATCACCCAGGCTCCGTCCCGACGTTCCTTTGACGCCGCCGGGCCTGTGCGGGTTCCGTTCCGATGCGCCGATTTCGCTGAAAATCAGCCGCCTTTTTCGGAGGCATCGATGCGGTAATACGCGGGCTTTTCACCCGGCCCCGCCCAAACGCCCAAAACGCCGAAACCCCTTGCTCGGCTTTTGTCAGGTCCAGCGAACGGCACCTTCAGAGTCGGCCCGTCTGCTCGCGTGTGCTTGGCCGGGTCGTCCACATCCGTGCACTCAGCTCCGGGATAGAACTCCAGCCTCGTCGCTTTCGTCGCCTGCACAGTCATGGCCCCGCCCGCGACTTTCACCACAATGCTGCCGTCGGTCGGGAGCGCCGTCGGCATCTTTGCCCGCGACGCGTCGATCAACGTTGCATCATCCGACTTCTTAGCCGCATCCGCCGACACCTTCAGCGCGATCGACGACTGTCCGGCCCCAAACACGCAGACCTCGCTGCATTCCAGCCAGTTCATCTTCACCCCGATGGTGACCTTCTCGCCCGGCTTGGCGTCCTTGGGCACGTTCAGCGGCACCAGCAGTGTCACCTGGCCTTCATACACGCTGTCGTACACATCACCCGGCGCGACGTATCGCTGCGGCGCCGGCCACTCGATCTCGCCGAGCGTGTACCCGTCCGGCAGCGTCGCCTGCTCGATTTTGGGCGGATTGCCGCCGCCCTCCAGCCCCTTGTAGTACACGTGCCAGTGCGGCTCCATCGTGAACACCAGGCCAAGCGTCTGCGTCGCCCCTGGACGCAAGTGAGTCTCTTCGCTCACAATCTTCAGCGAAACGTGCGGGCGGTTCTTGTTCTCCGCGCCGGGCTGAAGCGCGAGTCCGGCAGCGAAAGCGGTCATGAGAATGGTGGTGAGCATGTGTGGTTGTTGCGAGAAGGGGCGACGGGAATCCGAGCCGCGGGCTTCAGCCCGCGCGGGTTCACCGCTCCGGCCCCTGCCGAACTGGTGTACCCTGCGAACATGCTACTGACGTTTGCCGAGCCGTGTTCGCGTCGGGCCCGCTCGCTTTGGATGCCGCTGGCGGCACTCGCGATGCTCGCATGCACCATCCTCGCGGGCGGCTGCGAGAAGGACACCCGCGATACCGACATCGTCTACATGAAGCTGGGAGAGGTCTCCGAGCTCTGGCGCGATTCCGAGGGCAACCCGACCAAACTGCTGCTGATCGACCCCCGCCCCCAGGCTGAGTTCGAGGCCGGACACATCCCCGGCGCTCGCAACATCCTGCTCACCAAGTTCGACGGCAACAAGGGCCGCGACCCGCGCATCGAGGCCTTCGAGAACGTCGTGATCTACGGCGAGGACCCCGCCAGCCCAATCGCCCGCGCCGTCGCCAAGCGCATGATCGCGATGGAATACGAGAATCCGCCGTTCTTTGCGGGCGGGCTCAAGGAATGGAAAGCCGCCAACCTTCCGATCGAGAAAGGCCCGAGCAAGCCGCTCCCCGCGGCACGCACGAACTCGACCCGCGGCCGATCGAGACAGTGACCCCGGTCGCCTCGGCGTTTCGCGTACAATCGCCTCTATGCCCCGACAGGTTCATTCTCCCCGCGTCGACGCGGTGATGGCGGCGGAGCGTGCCGCCACGTTCACCAAGCGCTCGATCAAGAAATCCTCCAAGATGGCGGGCCTGCGCCTCGCCCTCTCCACCCTCGACCTCACCACCCTCGAAGGCAAGGACACGCCGGAGAAGGTGCGGTCGCTGTGCGTGAAGGCCGTCAACCCAGGCACCGGCCAGAGCGATCTGCCCGACAACCTGCCCAGCGTCGCCGCGGTCTGCGTCTACCCGTCGATGGTGAAGTTCTGCAAAGAGACGCTCGTCGAACTCGGCGCCCTCGGCCGCGTCAAGATCGCCTCGGTCGCCACCGGCTTCCCCAGCGGCCAGTATCCGCTCGACGTCCGGCTCGAAGACACGCGAAAGGCCATCCGCGACGGTGCCGACGAGATCGACATGGTCATCAACCGCGGCGCGTTCCTCAGCGGCAAGTACGACGTCGTCGCCGACGAGATCCGCGATGTGAAGGCTACCTGCCTGCGCGATGGCGCCGCCGTCGGCCGCCCGATCGCGCTCAAGGTCATCCTCGAAACCGGCGAACTCGAGACCCTCGACAACGTGCGGCGGGCGAGTGACCTGGCGATCGTGGCGATGGAAGAGGCGAAGAGAGACGCAGAGACGGAGAGACGAAGAGACGGAGTGAAGAAGCAGGACAACGGCACCACAAACGGCACTCACGCCAACGGCTCACCTGCCCTCGACACCTCGTCACCCCGACACCTCGCAACTCCCACCTTCGACTTCATCAAAACCAGCACCGGCAAAGTCACTCCCGCGGCGACCATGCCCGTCACGCTCGTCATGCTCGAAGCCGTGCGCGACTGGTACCTCCAGACCGGCCAACTCGTCGGCGTCAAACCCGCCGGCGGCATCCGCACCGCCAAGCAGTCGCTGCACTACCTCGTCATGGTGAAGGAAACCCTCGGCTCGCTGCCCACCGTCGGCACCAGTGTGGACGACCAGCATCCCGGCGGCTGGCTCACGCCCGAACTCTGGCGCTTCGGAGCCTCCGCCCTCGCCAACGACATCCTGCGGCAGATCTCCTGGCTGCACACCGGCAGGTACCGGGCTCAGTACGACGTGACGGAGGCGTGATGAGGCGCGTGTCGGCCATGACCGTTCTGGTTGTCGTGGGCCTCTCCGCCCTGCTATCGCTTTTATCGTGGATCTTCCCGTTCGCGCTTGGCACGGAATCGAGCGGTGTTTCCGATAAGGCAGTTCTTGTCGGCTTCGGCGAGACCGGCCCACTGGACGACAGACTGACGCACGTTCGGTCTTGGCCGATCGTTCAGCAAGACGCGTGGCGAGTCGGCAACTTCAGCTTTGTGCGAGCGTTCGGATCAATGAGCGGCCGGACTGGCTGGGCGATCGAGTCGGTGGGTGACGTCGGCTGGCCATTTCCGTGGGTGACTGCTCGAAGCTACTTCGTGAGTGACTTCTTCACAGCTCGGGACGTCGCCTCGTCGAAGATGCAGTTCCTGTTGGGACTGCAAGCACCGTTGAATGTCCATGGGCTCGCGGGTCTTGCCAACCTCGGATTCTGGCTCACACTGAACTGCATCGCGGCGGTTGCGTTGCTGCTCCTTCGATCCTTGTTCCGGCTTCGCCGTGGATTGTGCCCCAACTGCAAGTACGACGTCCGGAGTCTCAGCCAGTGCCCCGAATGCGGCATCCTGATTCGCCGCGGCTTGTTCGGAATGCCAACTGCTACCAGAAAGATCGTCCATGCCCAACACCACTGAGCCCACTTCTGAATCAAAGCACAGCACCGACGCGCCATCGCGTCCATCCAAGCCTTCCAAGCCCGGCTGGGACTACTCCCCCGCGCCCGAGACCGTGAAGGTGGACATCGCGTCCACCTACGGCCTGTTCATCGACGGCAAGTTCCAAACGCCGCGGAACGCCGATCGCTTCGCCACGATCAACCCCGCGACCGAAGAAACGCTCTCGGAAGTGCCGCAAGCCAGCGACGCCGATGTGGACCGGGCCGTGAAGGCCGCGCATGCCGCCCTGCCCAAGTGGGCCGGCCTGCCCGCGATCGAGCGTGCGAAGTACATCTTCCGCATCGCCCGCCGCATCCAGGAACGCGGGCGCGAACTCGCCGTGCTCGAAACCCTCGACAGCGGCAAGCCGATCAAGGAATCCCGCGACGTGGATATCCCGCTCGTCGCGGCGCACTTCTTCTATCACGCAGGGTGGGCGGATAAGTTGGAATATGCGACGAAGCGACGGAGCGACGGAGCGACGAAGGGGAAGAAATCGCTTCCCGAAGTCGCCCCCGGCATCCGCCCCGTCGGCGTCTGCGGCCAGGTCATCCCGTGGAACTTCCCGCTCCTGATGGCCGCGTGGAAGATCGCCCCCGCGCTCGCCTGCGGCAACACGGTCGTACTCAAGCCCGCCGAGACCACGCCGCTCACCGCGCTCCGCCTCGCCGAGATCTTCGAAGAGATCGGCCTGCCCCCGGGAGTCGTCAACATCATCACCGGCGACGGCCGCACGGGTAAGGCGCTCGTCGAGCACCCGCTCGTTGACAAGGTCGCGTTTACCGGCTCCACCGAAGTCGGCAAGCGCATCGCCAAGGCCACCGCCGCCCCGCGACCCGACGGCAAGTTCAAGCGCCTCACCCTCGAGCTCGGCGGCAAGTCGCCCCACATCATCTTCGAGGACGCCGCCATCGACCAGGCCGTCGAGGGCATCATCAACGGCATCTACTTCAACCAGGGCGAAGTCTGCTGCGCCGGCTCGCGTCTCTTCGTCCAGGAATCCATCGTCGAGGAAGTCACCAAGAAGCTCGAGATCCGCCTCGCCTCGCTCCGGGTCGGCGACCCGATGGACAAGAACACCGACGTCGGCGCGGTGAACAGCAAGGAACAGCTCAGCCGCATCGAGCACTACTTGAAGCTCGGCGAGCAGGAAGGCGCGACGCTCCGCCGCGCCAACGCGAGCACTCTGCCCAAGAAGGGCTACTGGTGCCGCCCGTGCTTCTTCACCGGCGTGCAGCCGTCGCACACGATCGCCCGCGAAGAGATCTTCGGCCCGGTGCTCAGCGTGCTGACTTTCCGCACGCCCGAGGAAGCCGTCAGCCGCGCCAACAACACGGCGTACGGCCTCGCCGCCGGCATCTGGACCGAGAAGGGCTCGAAGATGCTCTCGATCGCCAAGCAAATCAAAAGCGGCGTGGTCTGGTGCAACACGTACAACAAGTTCGACCCGACCTCGCCGTTCGGCGGCTTCAAGGAAAGCGGCTTCGGCCGAGAGGGCGGTGTGCAGGGGTTGAAGGCGTATCTGGATACGTGAGCCCTCGGGCAGCCGCAAAGGCATTTCACCGCGGAGGACGCAGAGAACGCGGAGGAAGACATGGGTGAGGGAATGGAAGTCCACGGACGCTCTACGGATGTTGCCGATCCGGATGCGTCACTTTTTCGGCGCTGCGATGCGATCACAGAGAAGATCATCGGTGCAGCAATCGAGGTCCATCGCACGCTCGGGCCAGGGTTGCTTGAGACCGCTTACGAGGCATGCCTCGCGAAAGAACTTGCAGATCGAGGCGTCGCCTTTGTCCGACAGCTCGAATTACCGGTCAGTTACAAGGGGATCCGAGTTGAATGCGGATATCGGATCGACCTTCTCGTGGACGATCTGGTCGTGGTCGAACTCAAATCCGTCGAGAAGACCCAACCGATTCATGAAGCCCAGCTCTTGACGTATCTGCGCCTCACTGACAAACCCGTTGGCCTCCTCTTGAATTTCAACGTCTCGAAGCTGACCGACGGCATTGTCCGGCGCGCCAACACAAAATCTTCTCTGCGTTCTCCGCGTCCTCCGCGGTGAAATGTCTTGAGCCTTTCATCCCATGCCCCACGACCCCACCCAACTCCCCTCGAATCTCCCAGTCCCAAAGGACGACGGCGGCTGCCTGCACCTGCGCCGCTCACTGCTCCCAGCAATCTCCCTCACCGCCACCAACGGCGAATCCATCAACCTCGCCACCATCACCTCCCCCACCGTTCTCTTCTTCTACCCCCGCACCGGCGTCCCCGGCCGTGCTCCCTCGCTTGGGTTCCACGGCGAGGAGTGGGACTCCATCCCCGGGGCCCGCGGCTGCACGCCGCAGAGCTGCGGCTTCCGCGACCTCTTCTCCCAGTTCACCGCCCTCGGCGTCCGCGTCTTCGGCGTCAGCACCAACGCCACCGCGCACCAGCGCGAGTTCAAAGAACGCATGCACGTGCCCTTCGAGTTGCTCAGCGACGCGAAGCTTGAACTCACCCTCGCCCTGCGGCTTCCCACCTTCGAGTTTCCCACCGAACCCGAGAACCCCACCACGCTGATCGCCCGCATGGCGTGGTACGCCGAGCCGGACGCGAGCGTGGACACGCCGCAGACCACCACCGCCCGCATCCGCAAAGTCTGGTACCCCGTCTTCCCGCCCAACGAGAACGCGACCAACGTGCTCGCGTGGCTGCAGCGCCAAAGCGAAGTCCGCATCGTCCGCCGCGAAGCACGCCACGACGCGTTCGTGCGTGACGAACTCACCAAGCACTGGGCCGGCACGCAGATCTGGTCGCGCAACGTCGGCTACGACGCCGATCGTCTCCCCGCGCTCGTCGCCGAACGCGACGGCGTACCGATCGGCCTGTGCACTTATGAGATCCTACCAGGCGGCGCGCAGTGCGAGGTCGTCACCCTCAGCACCCGCGACGAAGGCCGCGGCGTCGGCGAACGCCTCCTCGACGCCGCCGCCGACATCGCCCGCGCCGCCGGCTGCTGGCACATCTTCCTCACGACCACCAACGACAACATCCGCGCCATCGGCTTCTACCAACGCTGCGGCTGGACGCTCGCCGCCATCCACAAGGGGATCGTCGAAGACGCCCGCCGCCGCGGCGCACCCATCCCGATACTCGGCCCCAGCGGCCTCCCCGTCCGCGACGAGATCGAGTTCGAGCTGAGTTTCCAATAGGAGCCCTGTGCGCAAGCACAGGGTCGCGGCGACTCGCCCCTTCACGTTGACCTGTCTGTCCTACCCACCCTCCGCTCGCGCGGAGGGCTCCTATTCGGGTGCCGTCTTCCTATTCTTCTGTAATGCTCCCGATTGCCTCAGGCATCTCCGCCGACGACCAGATCGCCAGCGCCATCGCGGCCCACCTCGACCGCACCGCTCGCATCTTCGACGAACAACTTCGCTCCGACCTGCCCCCCGTCGCGGCACTCGTGCGCCACGTCGAGGCCTACCGCGGCAAGATGCTCCGCCCCACCCTCGTCGGCCTCTGCGGCATGGCCACCGCCGCGGGCGCAAACGCCGATCTGAACACCCTGCTCACCCGCAACCACGCCCTCCTCGGCGCCGTCGTCGAGATGGTCCACATGGCCACCCTCGTCCACGACGACGTGCTCGACGAGGCCGACACCCGCCGCAAGGGCCTCACCGTCAACCGCCTCCGCGGCAACGAGCCCGCGGTCATCTTGGGCGACTACCTCATCGCCTCCGCGTACCACCTCTGCTCCCAGTTGCAGGACCAACGTGCCGCGCTCGTGGTTGCCGACGCCAGCATGGTCATGTGCGCTGGCGAGCTGCTGCAGCTCCACCACCGCGACGACTACTCACTCGACGAGCCGACGTATTACGAGATCGTCGCCCGCAAGACTGCCGCGCTCATCGCCGCCGCCTGCCGCCTCGGTGCCGCGTGCAGCGGCGCGAGCGACGCGACCTGCGAGCGCCTCGCCACCTACGGCCGCCGCCTCGGCATCGCGTTCCAGATCCAGGACGACCTGCTCGACCTCACCGGCGAGGAATCCGTTGTCGGCAAATCACTCGGCAAGGACCTCGAGAAGGGCAAACTCACGCTGCCTTTGATCCACCATCTCGCTGCCTGCAAGCCCGCCGACCGCGGCCGTTCGCTCGTCTTGCTCGAAGAATCCGGCGAAGGCCACGACCAGGCCCGCGAAGCCGCGAAGGCCCTGCGTCGCGCTCTCGACTCCACGAACTCGCTCGACTACGCCCGCGCCACCGCGAAGCGCCTCGTCAGCGAAGCCAAGGCCGAGCTCGCGGACCTGCCCGAGTCCGCCGCCAAGCAGGGCCTGCTGCAAGCCGCCGACGCGGTAGTCGAGCGAAGTCTCTGAACAGATCCGACAAGACAGTTCACCGCGGACGGCGCGGAGAACGCAGAGAAAAAAATGGGAGGAGCGTGGTCGCTCCTCCCATTCCGAAACAACTCTCTTTGCCTGTTGCCACTTCTCGGCGTTCTCCGCGTCCTCCGCGGTGAAAGCCTTTGCTTATCTCGCGCACAAGAGCTCGTCGTACGCCACCGAGAACAGCGAGAAGTCCGCGTCGTCGGTCACGCCGTCGAGGTTGAGGTCGGCTCGCGCATCCAGCAGTTCGTTGTACGCCACGACGAAGATCTGGAAGTCCGCATCATCCACCACATCGTCGCCGTTGAAGTCCGCGTCGCAGGTGTACGCGACCGTGAGCGAAAGCTGCGGGGCCAACCCCAGCGCCTGCGCCGTCGGATTCTCCTTGGTGTAGATCCGCGGGTATGTCACGCCGCCGGTCCCGCCGCCCGGGCCTCCACTCGTGGGCTCCAGCGTCGCCACCGACAGCAGCAACACGCCCTTGTTCATCGCGTTCTGCAGGTACACGTAGTTGTTCGAGTTCCCCTCGAGCAGATCGAAACGCACCCGAGTACCTTGCGGCACCAGCGCCCCCGGCGTCAGCTCGTTGTTTGTCGCATCAAACAGCCGCCCCACCGTGATCGGCGAACCCGGAAGCTTCTGCCGAACCTGGCGCGACATGTCCGTTGGCTGCTGGAAGTTGTCGAGCAGAGCCGGATACGCCAAGCGAACACCCTCGGCGTTCGTGATCGGATTGCAGGTGCAGAACGGCGAGTTCTCCTGCCACGACTGCGTGTCGAACCCGCCGCGGAATCCAAGCGGCCACACCTCGATCGGCTTGGACAGATCGGAGTCGGCAACGAACTCGGGATCCGTGGTCGCGTAGCTCGACGCCAGCGGATCGGGCGTCGGGTCGTACGAGAACGCAAGATCGTTCTCGACAAAGACGCTCAGTTCGGCCTTCAGGATCTTGTACCTCAGGCGGCCGGCGTCCGAAGGGATCGCCCCGCGGACGTCGAAGCCAACGATCATCTCCGAGTCGCGGTCGTCAAACCCGGGCACCCGGAGAGCCGCGAACAGCGACGCCCGAGTCTCAGCACCCGCCGCGAAGTTGAACGGGTACATCCACCGGTCCTGGTCGGGAGTGGCAAAATCTGCGCTGATGGGCGGCACGCTCGCCAACGCCGCATGTCCCCCAACCATCCCAGAAATCGCAACGAGCACACCGGCAACAACGACTCGGGAAGAACGTTCAACGAACATGGGGACGGCTCCGTGAATTGACGACGAATCTGTCTGGGAATGATTCGAGATTGAATTCGCTAGGACCAGAAGAAATCGTGCCGGACAGGAAATACTCTTCGCAGGTAGCAACTTTCAAGATTCCGAAACGATATTGAGACAGCCTCTCAAAATCAAGAAGACTCAAACGTCTGCTAATACACTCCCGGCCATGGCGGGCTCACTTCAGACATTCTCTTCCACCAGCGTCCCAACGCCAAAGCGGCGTCGTCAATGCCCGATCCGCCGCATCCTTGGCGATCGGGCGTTCACCTTGATCGAGGTGCTCGTCACAATCAGCGTGATCGCGGTGCTGGTTTCGATCGCCCTCCCCACTCTGAAGAATGCTCGGGGTATGGCCCGCCAGACCCGCGAGATGATCGGTGCCCAGCAGCTCATGGTGGGCTTCAACTGCTACGCCGGCGACAACAAGAGCGCGGTACTGACCGGCCTCCCCTCGGTCGCCACCGTCAACGCCTCGATGATCGTCAACGACGATCGTGGCCGCCGCTTGCTCGCGCCAGCCGCGCAGCGCTACCCCTGGCGCATCGCCCCCTACTTCACCTCCGGCATCATCGCCCTCTACGACAACCCAAAGCTGATGACCGACCTGCGCGATGCCGGCGATCGCTACGACAAGATTGGCTTCTCCTATCCCTACTTCTTCAGCCTCTTCCCCGCCTTGGGCATGAACGTCGCCTTCGTCGGAGGCAGCGTCGATCACGGCATGGACCCGCTCTCGGAAAAGACCTTCGGCCGCCGCTACGTCGCCCGCATGGACGAACCGCGCCGCCCCAGCCGCCTCTTGGCCTTTGTCTCCGCCCGCCCCAGCCCGGCGTGGACCTTCCCCGACATCGGAACCTCCGAGGGCTACTTCCTCGTCGAGGCCCCGTACTCCAGCCAACGCAAGTGGGCCAAGGCGTACAGCGAGAAGGACCCCAACTCCTCCGGCTTTGTCGCTCTTCGCCACAACAAGAAGGCCATCTCCGCCATGTTCGACGGCCACGTCGAGACGCTTGGCTTCGCGGAGCTTGATGACATGACCCGCTGGTCGGACAAGGCGACCGATCCGGCGTGGTATGTCGGGAAGAAGTAAGACGCCGGGGCCTGGAAGGCCCCGCCCCCCGCACAATCGCATACTCTCACGGCCTATGCACGCCGAGAAGTCTTCGTTCCTCGCCGATATGCGTTGGCGCGGGCAGATTCACCAGATCACGCACCCCGCCGAGCTCGACGCCCATCTCAGCGGCGGCGTTCGCCGCGCGTACGCGGGCTTCGACCCCACCGCCGACTCGCTCACCATCGGCAACCTCGTCACCATCATGGCGCTCGCCCGCTTCCAGCGGGCCGGGCACAAGCCCATCGCCGTCATGGGCGGCGGCACCGGCCTCATCGGCGACCCCTCCGGCAAGAGCGCCGAGCGCCAGCTCAACACCCGCGACACCGTCGCCGCCAACGTGAAGAGCATCGAGAAGATCTTCGATCGCCTGCTCGACTTCTCCGGCAAGCCCGAGACCAAGGCCGAGCTGGTCAACAACATCGACTGGCTCGACAAGATCAGTTACCTCGACGCCCTCCGCGACATCGGCAAGCACTTCTCGGTCAACATGATGATCCAGAAGGACTCGGTCCGCGAGCGCCTGCACAACCGCGACCAGGGCATCAGCTACACCGAATTCAGCTACATGATCCTGCAGAGCTACGACTTCCTGCACCTCTACCGCGCCATGGGCGTCACACTCCAGATGGGCGGGAGCGACCAGTTCGGCAATATCGTCGGCGGGTGTGACCTGATCCGTCGCTGCGCGCCGGCGCAGCACGCGTCGGAATCCGAACACGCCCCCGAGTCCTTCGGCCTTACGTGGCCTCTCGTCACCAAATCCGACGGCGGCAAGTTCGGCAAGACCGAATCCGGCGCGATCTGGCTCAGCGCCCACCGCACCAGCCCCTACACCTACTACCAGTTCTGGCTCAACGCCGCCGACGCCGACGTGGTGCGATTCCTCAAGACCTTCACGTTCCTCTCGCACGATGAGATCAACGCCCTCGAGCACAAGGTCCAGACCGAGCCGGGCGCCCGCGAGGCCCAGCGCGCCCTCGCCCGCGCTGCCACCGAGATCATCCACGGCAAGTCCGAGATGGACGCCGCCGAGAACGCCGCCAAGGCGCTCTTCAGCGGGGAGATCGCGAGCCTTCCGAAGCAACTGCTCGAAGACGTGCTGTCGAGCGCCCCATCCGTGACACTCCCCAAGTCGCGGCTCGCGGGCGAGGGCGTCGCACTACTCGATCTCTTGGTCGAGGCGCAGGCGGTTGCGTCCAAGCGCGAGGCCAAGGAGTTCCTCGCCAACGGCTCGATCAGCGTCAACGGCACGAAGGCCACGCCGGATCAGAAGATCACCGCGAGCAATCTGCTCCACGGCTCGATCGTCGCGATCCGTCGCGGGAAGAAGAACTGGTACGTGACTCGGTGGGAGTAGGACGTCCCATCGTGCGTTGATGGAAGCGACCTCTCGCTGACGCGAGAGGCTCTAGAAGGCCGCGACGGAGCGCGAGCGATGATGAACCTGGAAGGTGCGAAGGTGGCGGTGATGGGCCTCGGCCGCTTCGGCGGCGGTGCGGGCGTGACCCGTTGGCTCGCGGCTCAGGGCGCGACAGTCCTCGTCACCGATATCGAGCCCGCGGACAAACTCAAAGCGTCGGTCGAATCGCTCGCCGATCTCACCAGCCGCGGCATCGTCTCGCTGCGCCTCGGCGAGCACAACGTCAGCGACTTCACGACCTGCGACCTCGTCGTCGCCAACCCCGCCGTGCCCAAGCCGTGGGACAACCGCTTCCTGCGTGCCGCCTGGGCGGCGGGCGTGCCTGTCACCACCGAGATCCAGTTGCTCGTCGAGCGGCTTCCCTCCCGCGAGCACATCATCGCCATCACCGGCTCGGTCGGCAAAAGCACGACGAGCGCCATGATCCACCACGCGCTGCGAGGCAGCGGGATCGACGCCGTCCTCGGCGGCAACATCGGCGGCTCGCTCCTGGGCACGCTCGACCAGATCAACTCTTCCACCCGCGTCGTGCTCGAACTCTCGAGCGCCATGCTCTGCTGGCTCGGCGGCCTCGCCAAGGTCACACCGAGCGAACTCGGCTCGGCTCCCGCGCCGACGTGGTCGCCCCACATCGCCGTCGCGACTAACTTCTCGCCCAACCACCTCGACTGGCACGGCGATCTCGCCCACTACCGGCGCAGCAAGCAGGTGCTGCTCGCCGCACAACAGAGCGGCGACATCGCCATCATCGGGCCGACGAGCGAGACATCCGACTGGAAACACGCCCCCGCCGCGAAACGCATCGTCCCCACTGCCGAGATCGACGCCCTCGCCATCCCCGGCAAGCACAACCGCATCAACGCCGGCGTCGCGGTCGAGGCCGCCGTCGCGGCGGGCGCGTCGCGTGATACCGCCATCGCCGCCGTGCGCACCTTCCCCGGCCTCCCCCACCGCCTGCAGCGCGTGCCTTCGCGCCCCGGCTTGCGTTGCTTCAACGATTCCAAATCCACCACGCCCGAATCTTGCCTCCTCGCGGTCCGCGCCTTCGAAGAACCCGGCGAGTGCGGCTCTTCCCGCGTCCATCTCATCGCCGGCGGCTACGACAAGGGCTCCGACCTCGCCCCCATCGGCCGGCTCGCCTCCACGCTCGGCGGGCTGTACACCATCGGTAAGACCAGCCCCGCGATCGCCAAGGCCGCCGAGGGCCGGGCTCAAGAGTGCGGCACGCTCGATCGCGCCGTCGCCGCCGCCCTCGATTGCGCCAAGAACGGCGACGTCATCCTGCTCAGCCCCGCGTGCGCGTCGTGGGACCAGTTCGAGAACTACGAGCAACGCGGCGAACTCTTCGCGAAGCTCGTGCGAGGAGCCACGCCATGACGCTTCATCTGTTTGCCGCGTGTCTCGGTTCGATCGCTTTGATCGCAGCGACCGAACCGCCGAAGCCCGCGCCCGCATCTACGCCCGCATCTGCGCCCGAGACAACGCCCCAAGCCCCGGCCCCGATGCGTGAGGTCTTCCCCGGCGTGCGCGTCGATGTCACCAACAAGCTCGTCGAGATCGACGGCACGATCGCCATCGACGCTCACCGCACCAATGACAAAGGGCAACGCCTCGTCGTCTTCCTCGAGACCTTGGTATGCATGAAGGACTCCAAGGAGCACGAGTCCCTGGTCGTAACCGACGCGAAAGCATCGCAGGCCCATGCGGCGCTGCTGCTGATCGGCCTCGCGCCGGGAACACCGGGCTCTTGGAACCAAGAGCGCGAAGCCGAGAAGTCCAAGTGGGTCGGCGTACCACCGACGGGATCACCCGTGCGTGTGACGATCGCCTCCAAGAACGCCGACGGCGCGATCGGGCCCGAGACCGACGCTCTGGAGTGGGTCGTGGATCAGCGCGACGGCCGCACGTTTCGCCAGATCGAGCCCGGCGTTGCATACGTCTTTGCGGGCTCGAAGATGGTGCAGGCACGCCGCCGCATGATCGATCCCGACAACCAGCCGCGGCCTGAGGTCTACGCGGGCGACCTTGAAGGCACCGTGGTCGGGCTGACCAGCTTCGGCACCGAAGCGATCGGCGTCACGGCGATGTACAGCCCCGACACGTCGAAGGAAGAACCGCGTTGGATCGCCAGCGAGAAGCTGCCCGACGTAAACACCAAGGTCGTCGTGCGCGTCCGGCCCGAGCCAACGCAAAACTAGCGGCGGCCGAGCGAGAACTCGATCTCGTGCACCCGCGGCGCTTCGTCGCGTTCCTGGTCCTCGCCGCGGACTTCCAGACGCACCTTCTTGTTCATGTAGAAGCCAGCGTCCACCAATTCGGCGAAAAAGTCGAGCGCGGCCGGGGTTTCCTTGCCGTTCACGCTCAGGATGCGATCACCGACCTTCAGCCCCGCACGATCGGCACGCCCGCCGGGGTTCAGATCCCGCACGATCACGCCCTCGGAGTCGAGGTTCAGTTCGCCTCCCACGTCCGCCTCGATCTCGGAAAACACCTGCGACACCAGCACCCGCGTGGGCATGCGGCCCATCGAAACGTTGAACTCGATGCTCTCTTCACCGCGGCGGACGCCGACCTTGGCAACCTCGCCCGGGCGCGTGTTGGCGATGAGTGAGCGGAAGACCTCGATATTCGGGATCGTCGCACCGTTCAGAGTGACGATGCGATCGCCGGCCTTCAGTCCCGCAGCCGCCGCAGGGCCGTCTTCGGTCACGCTGCCGAGCGCGACTCCCGTGGTGTCGGGATCGGAGAACCGCCGGAACCCCCCGTACGACACGCCGAGAAACCCGCGCTCCACCCCGCCCTTCTCGATCAACTGCGTGACAACGTTCTCGATCGTCGCCAGCGGGATTGCAAACGAGATGCCCGACGATTGCCCTTCCGTTCCACCCTGATTGTCCTTCGCGGTCGCAATGGCGACGTTCATGCCCACGACGCGGCCATAGATATCCACCAGCGGCCCGCCGGAGTTTCCGGGGTTCACCGCCGCGTCGGTCTGGATGAAGTTCGTGAACCCGCCGGAATCCAGCGCCGGTCCCGCCGCTCGCCCGAGGCCCGACACGATGCCCTCGGACATGCTGAACTTGAAGCCGAACGGCGAGCCGAACGCGAATACGCGATCACCTTGGTGCACACGCTCGCCCGTGGCACGCTTGATCGGCGTCAGATCGGTTGCTTCGACGCGAAGCACGGCGATGTCGGTGAAGGGGTCGATGCCGACCAGCCGCGCCGGCTGCACCCGACCGTCGTGCAACTGCACGCGGATCGACCGGGCCTGCCGAACGACGTGCGCGTTGGTCACCACGTTTCCCGCGCCGTCAAAGAGCCATCCCGAACCCGTCGAACCGGCGACTCGGGGCATCGTCTCAGGCGCAAAGACATCGATGTGGACAACCGACGGCTCGACGCTGTCGGCCACGGCACGGATCGCGCGATTGAGGCGTTCGAGAATGTCGTCGCTCTCGATAGTCCGCCGAGCAAGCTGGATCTGGGCCTCAGTCTGCGACGTCGAGAGCCGCCGCAAGACCGCGGGCGTGAACCACAGCAGCGACGATGCCGTCGCGAGCACGAGCAAGGCCGGGCCGACGGAAGTCACACGACGCATGGGGGCCTTTCGGAAAACTCAAATGGCAAATCGCAAGTGGCAACGGAAGGCATCGGGTATCGACACGAAGCAACAACCCGCCCACCAATCCCACATCCGACATCCCATTACTTCGTCGTTCGCCCGCTTTGGGTTGTACCGGATTGGACGTTTGTGGTCACGATTGGTTTCGCCCGCCCGCCGATCTGGCGCTGGGCCACCAGCCGAACGTAGTCCGAAGCCGCCGATTGCACCGCCTCGCCCAGCTTGGCAATTGGGTGGGCGAACGGCGGCGGACGATCCGTCAGGCCCAGAAGGTCCTGCAGTACCAGCACTTGGCCGTGCGGAGCCGGGCCCGCCCCGATCCCGATCAGCGGCACCGTTGTCGCCTTCATCACCTCGTCCGTCACCGCGTCGGGCACCGCCTCGATCAGCAGCATCACCGCGCCGGCCTGTTCCAACGCCACGGCGTCGGCCACGATCTGCTTGGCCTGCTTTTCCGTCTTGCCTGTCGACGTATAGCCGCCCGTCAGCGCGACCTGCTGCGGCCGCGTTCCGACGTGGGCACAAACCGGAATCCCCGCCCGTGCCATCTTCGCAACCACCGGCGCGAACGATTCATCCGCTTCAAGCTTCACAATGTCCGCACGGCCTTCGGTCAGAAACCGCGCCGCGTTCCGCACCGCGTCGTCATCGCTGGTGTGATAGCTCAGAAACGGCATGTCGCCCATCACAACCGTGCTCGGGGCGCCGCGCTTCACGCCCGCGGTCAACGCAAGCAGCACGTCCAGCGGCATGTCGATCGTGCGGGTAAAGCCCAGCACCATCTCTGCCGCCGTGTCCCCGACCAGGAGCACATGCACCCCCGCCCTCTCCAGCCACCGAGCCGTCGTGGCGTCGTAGCAGGTCAGAGCGGCGAAGGCCTCGCCGCGGGAGGCCATCTGGCGGAGCGTCTTGAGAGTGACGGGCGTGGTAGTCACGCCGAATCGTACGAGCGACCCATCCCCGGCGTTCGTTTCACGATGGCCCGAGAAAACTCGGGCTTGGCGTCATTACGTCGCTGCCAGCTTGATGCCTTCGCGGTCCAGTTCCTGCTTGATCGACGCCAGCAACTCCGGCCGGTGCACGCCGCCCACCTCCCGCGTCGCCCAGTACCGCACCGCCCAGCCGACCGACGCCTTGCCGAAGTCGGTCATCGTCACCTCCGGCGGCGGCGAAGGCAGATACCCCGGCGTGCGCTCCAGCACCCGCAGCGCCCGACTCAGCGCTGCTTCCGTCACGCTCGGGTCCGCGTCGAACTGCACGCTGAGAAGCACCTCGAAACGCCGCCGCGGATGATGGCTCTGGTTGTCGATCACCGCACCGGCGATCTGCGCATTGGGCACGATCACCCGACGCCCGTCGACCGTGTCGAGCGCTGTCGTGAACAAGTCGATCTCGTTCACCACGCCCGCGACACCCGCGATGACCACGCTGTCCCCGACCTTGAACGGCCGGAACACCAAGAGCAACACCCCCGACGCGATGTTCGAGAGCGTCCCCTGGAACGCCAGACCAATCGCGAGACCGAGCGCCGCGATCACCGCCGCGAAACTCGCCGTCTGCACGCCGAAGACGCCCAGGCAGGTGACGGCACCGAGCGTCAGCACACCCCATCGCGCCGCATTCGCAAAGAACGACCCGAGCGTGGGGTCCAGGTGCGCCCGGTGCGTCCCTTGCTTGATCAGCCGCCGCAGCCACGACGACGCCACCCAAGCAACCACCAGCACCAGCAACGCCGCCCCGATCCGCACAGACCAGGCGGCAAAGGTGTCCCAGTCGAGTCGGAACGAGGCGAGCATGCCGGTTCCGGTGCCTCCCCCGGCAACAGGATCGGCGGCGAGAGCGACGAGCAGATGGGAAGCGTTCAGCATGGCGGGCAGGATTACGGAGTCCTCCGGAGCCTTCAACGCCGCGGCCCCGGCTTCGCGGCGCGGAGTTGTAGGACCGGCGAGTAGAATCCGCCGGAATCTGGGCTTGATGGCATCAAACGTCCGAAGTTAGGCCATCCCTTGACACCCTGATCCGACCGCACGGAGTCGCCGCGCCATGAGTTCGTTCGAGCACCCCTCCCAAGAGCCCCGCTCCGACTTTGTTCGTCTGGTCGATCGTCGCGACGTCCTGGCTGGCGGCCTGTTCGCTGGTGCCGCACTCGTGCTCGCCGGCTGTCAGACGTCCCAGTCATCCGCCGCCGCGGGCGACGAGATTCCCGGGCCGGTCTGGCCCGATCAGGAAAATCCGCAGCTCAGCCCGTTGCCACGCCCCGTAGGAAGTGCGCCAAAGACGTCTTCGCCCGGTGTCTCGACCGTCACGGGACTTCCCACCAACGTCATCCCCCGCGCCACCTGGACGCGTCAGAGCGTCATCCGCTCGCTCGCGAACCCGATGAACGGCGTGAGCCGCATCACCATCCACCACGACGCCCTGAACTCTCAGGGCTTGCGCACCCAGAGCGACGCCATCGCGCGTCTGAACTCCGTCCGCCAGAGCCACCTCCGCGAGGGCTGGGCCGACATCGGATACCACTACATCATCGATCCGCAGGGCCGCGTGTGGGAAGGTCGCCCGCTGACCTTCCAGGGTGCCCACGTCAAGGACAACAACGAGCACAACATCGGTGTGATGTGCATGGGCAACTTCGAGCAGCAGCGCCCCACCTCAAACCAGATCGCCTCGCTCGACGGCTTCGTCAGCGTGCTCATGCGCCGTCACCGCATCCCCGCCAACCGCGTCTACACCCATCAGGAAATCATGCCCACCCGCTGCCCGGGCCGCAACTTGCAGAACTACATGCTCGCCACCCGCGGCCGCGGCGGCAAGATGGCCGCGGTCATCGTCTGAGTCGCGTCTTTCGAATCGAAAGACGCCGAGGCTGAGGCTGCTCTGAGCCGAAGCCTCCGATGGGCTGCAACGAACGCAGCCGATCGCGACCTGCTCGCACGCCGCGCCGAACCCAGGCTTCCTCGAAGACTCGTCAGCGTCGGCGTCTCGCACGTGGGGCCAGTTCTCAACTCAATCCCACTCACTCCGAGAGCATGCGCAAGCACTCCCGCACCGTCTTCCCCACCCCCGGGATCACGACGTGCGGCGCCAGGTGTGACAACGGCTCCAGCACAAACCGCCGCTCGTGCAATCTCGGGTGCGGTACCGTCAAGCCCGTATCGTCAATCAACGCTTCGCCGTAGATCAAGAGATCCAGATCCAGCGTCCGCGGTCCCCACCGCTGCTCCTTGGCCCGATCCCGCCCCCGCTGCTTCTCGATCTCGAAGCAACGATCAAGCAACTGCCGAGGCGTGAGCGTCGTGCACACCTCCGCCGCCGCGTTGAGGTACTTCCCTTGCACGCCCGGCCCCACCGCCTCGGTCTCAATGATCGGGCTCATCCGCACCGATCGAACGCCCGGCGTGGCCCGAAGCCCCGCCACGGCGGCATCGATGTGCTCCCGCCGCGGCTCGATGTTCGAGCCCAACGCCACATACGCCAGCACTATCGCGGGATCGGAATTCAACGAGCGATCGTACTGCGACCGGGCCGCTCGCACGAACCACGCACTTTCGCCGCGCTGGCGCAGCGATTCATGCCCCCCTCCCACCAAAAAAAAAAAACAACCGCGGCCCTCGCCGCGGTTGTGGAGTGCATCGCAATAAAACCCCGCCCTATTCCTCTTCCAGTTCCTTCATCCGGTGCTGGAGCTGGGCCTTCAAGCGGGCCAGGATCGACGAGTGCATCTGGCTCACGCGGGACTCGGACAAGTCCAGCGTCGCGCCGATTTCCTTCATCGTCATGTTCTCGTAGTAGTACAGGATCACGATCAGTCGCTCGGCGCGGCTGAGGCCCTTGGTGATCAGTTCCTTCATGTCGCGACGCTGCAGATCACCGAGCGGGTTGACCTGCGAGTCGTCCTTGACGACGTCGATCTCGCGGACATCGCGCCCGCCGTCGCTGTTGAACGCCCGTTGATTGAGCGAGCGTGTTCCCACGGCGGAGCTGTCACGCTTCACCTTGTCGAACTCTTCGCCCTGCAAGCCGAGCTTCTGGCCGACCTCGGTGTCGGTCGCGGGACGCCCCGCCTCCATCTCGATCTGCTGGCGGGCCTGCTCGAACTTGGCGGTGCGATGCCGCACCAGCCGCGGCACCCAGTCCATCGAGCGCAGCTCGTCCAGGATCGCGCCGCGGATGCGGTTGGCGCTGAAGGTCTCGAACTTCACCTTGCGGGCGAGATCGAACGAATCGATCGCGTCCATCAGGCCAAAGAGACCCGCGGACATGAGGTCCTCAACATCCACCTCGTCGGGCAGACGCGTGTGAATGCGCTCGGCGTTGAAACGCACGAGATGGAGATACTTCTCCATCAGGAAGTTGCGCAGCGCCTCGCTGCGTTCCTTCTTGTATTTCTTCCAAAGGTCATTCACGCCAAGCTTGTCGAACGGCGAGGGCTTGCCCGAGGGCTCAGCGTGCCGAGCGATAAAGCGATTGCGATGACCGCCGCGGATGGTGGTTTTCACTGCCGACATGGTCGCTCCTTGACCAAGTGCTCCCCCGTCGTGTTACTCCGGGGAACGGCTCCGAACAGGTTGTCGTCGCGAAGAGATCACGCTCCTCGCGTGGGCCGTACAGCGAACGCTGCGCCGACCCGCACACCGAGCGATCCATGCCCGGTGTGACGCGGAGTATACAGAGATCAGCGGAATGTGCAAGTCGCCGCGGCGAAATTTCAAGCCGCCTTGCGGTCCGAAACGCCAGTCTGTGCCGCCTGGGTAGGTTGGGCAAGCTGTCCGGGGGCTTCATCAACCTCAAGGACTTCTTCCTTCCCCGGCTGATACTCGGGAATCGGGTTCTTCGCCTTGTAGTCAGCGAGGTGCTGGTTCACCACCCATTCACCGATCGCCCCCACGATCGACCCCAACAGGTAGCAGGCCAGCATGCACACCAACGACCGGACGAGCACCGTGTTCGCTGGATTCCCGACGATGATCCCGGCGAAGCATGCGATCGCAAAGCCGGTCAGCCCCATGGAACTGGCAATGACTTTGGCTGATCGTCCCAACGCTTGCGCTCCAAAGCATTTACGGCCGGTCGGCGCGATTGTTGCGCGTGATTCCCGCCGGTCGCACGCCCCCCACCCTCGGTCGGGGAGCGGGTGTGCGGCACCAATCGCGTGACTACATCGGCTGATTGATCCGGCTCAACTGAGTTTCGGCGAGCCGCTACGCCCGACGCCCGAACGCGCGACGCCAGGCCGCCAGCCGGACAGTCAGCGGCGTTTCCCGCACGGCCGCGGGCGGCTCGGGCGTCAACCACTCGCGGGCGAGCGCACGGGCGAGCAGCTTCATCTGGCCCGCCGCAGTCGCACCCGGCGTCGCCGCGACGACGCTTGTTCGGGCCATAACCGCATCGACTACGGCGGCGTCTTTGTGGATAACTCCGGCCAGCGGCAGGTCGAGCTTCAAAAACTCGCGGCAGACCTTTGCGATGCGACCGTGCACCACCTGGCCCTGCTCGGTCGTTGCCGCCTGATTGACCACCAGCCGCAGCCGCTGCCGGGGTGACGGATGCTCCCGGGCCTGTGCCGCGTAGCACTTGATGAGCGCGTACGCGTCGGCGATCGAAGTCGGTTCGGGTGTCGCCACCACGAGAACGACGTCGGCAACATCGAGGAATGCGAACACGCCAGCCGAGATGCCCGCGCCGGTATCGATCACCACCGCGTCGCTGCGAGCCTCGATCGCCGCCAGCCCGCGGAGCAGCGACCGCTGCTCGCTCGGCGAGAGCTGCGTGATGCGTGAGATGCCGACGCTGCCCGGCACCAGAGAGAATCCCATCGGAGTCGGAACCCGCAATGAAGCGAGGTCGGCGTCTCCGGACGCGTGCGCACCGACGCGGCCATGGATCGCTCCATCCGGCGCAGGCAACGCGTGATGCAATCGCTTGTGCACGCTCACACCACACAGCACGTCGGCGTTTGCCATACCCAGATCAGCGTCGACCAGCGTAATCCCGTGCGTCGGAGCGAGCGCGGCACAGAGCCCCACCGCCAGATTGGTCTTGCCGACACCGCCCTTGCCCGAGGTGATCGCGAAGATCGGGGTGCGCCGGCGCGGCGTGTGCAACGATTCCGGCGACGCCTGCCGCGTCCGGAAAAGGTCGCGCAGCCGCGAAGCTTGATCGCCGCCGACGGACCCGTCAGCGCCGGGGTCGTCCGCGTGGTGGGCGGAGTTGGGATCGAAGAAGTTCATGCGCGGGCGAAGTTCGGCAGGTCCAGCAGCCAGCGGGCAAAGCGCTCAGGATTCGCGTGTTCGATGTCGTCGGGCACTTCCTGTCCCGTCGTGACGCAGCCCAGCGGGAGCCCCAACTCGCACAAGACGTTGAACGCCGGCCCGAGCGTCTCCGCCTCGTCGAGCTTCGTGAGCAGAACGCGATCGGGCCGCAGCCGCGCAAACGCCGACGCCGCTCGCTTCATCACGCCCTCCGCCGCCCCGGCCGCGAGCGTGAGATGAATCTCCCCCGCCTCCGCCGCCTCGATGAACCGCCGCAGTTCTTCCAGACGCCGCTCATCCGTCGGAGCCCGCCCTGGCGTATCCACGAAGATAATGTCACAGTCCGTAAGCTGGGAACGTGCCGATGCGACCTCCATCGGTGTCAGCGCCACCTTCAGCGGCAGTCCGATGATCGTGGCGTACGTCCGCAACTGATCCACAGCCGCGATGCGGTAGGTGTCGCACGTGATCAAGCCGACCTTCTGGTTCTGCCGCAGCTTGCACGTCGCCGCGATCTTCGCGATCGTGGTCGTCTTGCCGACGCCCGTCGATCCCACCACCGCGACCGTCCGAGGGCCAACTTTGGTCGCCCCTCGAGCATTCCCCGGCCCCGGGCCGGCGATTACCCGCACGCGTGCCGCGATCCGCGACACCAGCGTGCTGTGGACCGTCGCTTCATTCGCCAGTTCGTGAGGCTCCAGAGCGTCGCGAACCTCGCCAAGAAGTGCCTCGGCCAAGGCCGGCGCAACCTGCCGCTCGCTCAGCTTCAGCATCGCCGTCGCGAGCGGATCCGACGCCCCGACGCCCTGGGTCGCCACCCCCGCCCGGGCCGCAGCCAGCCGCTGTTCCTGCAACAGGTGCCCCACCAGCCGCTTGATTGATGCGAGTTCTTCATCGATGCTGCGCACCGCCGCCTGCGAAGTCGGCTTGAGCTCCACCCGCGTCGCCAGCCCACGAGCCGGGCTCGGGATCGAGCGTGTGAGGGGCTTGAGCTCCGATGCAGCCGGCAGATCATCCATCGTCGACACGGGTCTGTTCGCCGAGATCGACTCCCACGACGAAGGCAGCGGCTCCGTCGCTGCCGCACGCGTTCCTGTCGGCTCGGGCGCGATCACCTCGACCGGCTTACGGGGCGCGAAGTCGGTGGGCTGGAATGCATCAACGGCGGTCGCGGCCTCATTGCGGCTCGCCGCCGCCACCGCCTTGGGGGGAGCTTGGACAGCGGTCTGCATCGACGTCTGAACGGTGGTTTGAACAGCGGTGCCGCTCGTCGCCGTGCGGCTTGCGATCCGAGGCTGCTTCACCTGCGTCTGTTGGTTCGACGCAGTGATCTCGTACATGTTCTTGGCGCCAAAGCCCGCTACGCCGCCGACGCGGATCGTCCTCGCGTGAAGGATGACCGCGTCCTGACCGAGATCACGCTTCACTTCCGCGAGCGCATCGGCCATCGAATTGCCGCGGTATGTCTTGAGCTGCATGCACACCGTCCGTGGCTAGAAAGACAGATCTGTTCCTCGGCCTCCATGCCTTGGAACCCACTCACACAACCCGCCGACGCGAGCGCCGGTGTCGGGATTCTACCAGAATATCGGAGGCCTCGCTCGCGGACGTGCAATCGATCCCTTGATTCCTCACGCCGCCTTGATCGACTGCAGCATCGACTCCGGCGGCATCACCAGCGCCAGGCTCTCCACCTCCAGCGTCGGAACGATCTCGTTGTACCCCAGCACCGCCACACCCGGGATGTGCGGATCCAGAATCTGACGCACCACCGCCCGGACCTGAGGTGATGAGATCACGACCGCCGGATGCCCCCCGGCCGTTACGAGCTGGATCGACCGCCCGACATGATCCGCGATCTGGTTTGCGACACGAGCGGGCATGTTCACCGTCGTGCCACCGGGCCCGCGATCGATGAAGCCATTGATGATGTCCTCGAGACTGGGGTCGAGCGTGACACACACCAGCCGCTGCTTCAGGCCGTCGCGCTGGGCATACAGCCCGCAGATGGTCCGACGCAACGCGTTGCGCACGTACTCCGTCAGCACCTCGACGTCCTTGGTCTTCGGCGCCCATTCCGAGAGCGCCTCAAGAACCGCCTCGAGATCGCGGATCGGAACCCGCTCTCGCAGCAGATTCTGAAGGATCTTCTGCAGCTCCGTCGGCTTGAGAATCCCCGGCACGACCTCGTCGACCAGCTTCGGAGCTTTCTCCTTGAGCTGTTCGAGCAGGTTGCCCACTTCCTCGCGGGTGAGCAGCTCATCGGCATGCCGCTTCACAACTTCGGTCAGGTGCGTCGCCAGCACCGCGGTGGGCTCAACCACCGTGTAGTTCATGGTTTCCGCCCGCGCTCGCAGGGACGGGTCGATCCACCATGCATCCAGCCCGAACGCGGGTTCCTTGGTCGGGTCGCCGGTGATCGGCCCGCTGGCGATTCCCGGGTCCATGGCCAGTAGCTTGCCGGGCCGCGTCTGACCGATCGCGATCGGGTTCGCACGGATCTTGATCCGGTATTCCGTGGAGGGCAGTTGCAGATTGTCGCGAATGCGGACCGGCGGCATGACCAATCCCAACTCCGCCGCCAGTTGGCGACGCGTCGCCGAGATGCGATCAAGGAGGTCGCCTCCCTGTGCCGCATCCACCAGCGCGACCAAGGCATAGCCGACCTCGATCTCCAACGTGTCCACTTTCAATACCTGCTCGACGGGCGGCGCAGGGGGAGCCTCGGTCGTCTTGGCGTCCGCCGCGGCCTGGGCCGCCCCGCGGTCGCGCGTCAGCCGATTCAATGCCAGCCCAATGCCCGCCAAACCCGCCGCCGTCACCAGTAGCGGCACCGTCGGCAGAGGCGTCAGGCTCAGAAGCACCAAGAACCCGGCGGTGATGAACAACCCCCTCGGCTGGCTGATGAGCTGCCCGGTCATCTCGTCGCCGAGGTCTTCCTTGCTGCCCGAGCGGGTCACGATCAACGCCGACGCGATCGCGATCACGAACGACGGAATCTGACTGGTCAGACCGTCGCCGATCGTCAGCTTGGTGAAGACCTCCATCGTCCGGGCTGCATCCCAGCCCTTCATGAACATGCCGACGGCGAACCCGCCCAGCACGTTCACCACGGTGATGATGATGCCCGCGATCGCATCGCCACGGACGAACTTCGAGGCACCGTCCATCGCGCCGAAGAAGTCGGCCTCCTGCGAGATCGCCTCACGCCGCCGCCTCGCCTCCTGCTCGTCGATCAGCCCCGCGTTCAAATCGCTGTCGATCGCCATCTGCTTGCCCGGCATCGCATCCAACGTGAAGCGAGCCGCGACTTCCGAAATTCGCGTCGCACCCTTGGTGATGACGACCCACTGCACGAGCACCAGGATCAGGAAGATCACGACGCCGACGAAGAGGTTGGCCCCGGCGACAAACTCGCCGAACGCCATGATCACGTGACCCGCGACCGCCGCCGCCTCCTCGGGCGAGTTGGCTTCCGCCGTCAGGATCAACCTCGTGCTCGCGACGTTCAACACCAGCCGGAACAGCGTCGTCGCCAAGAGCAGCGACGGGAACACGCTGAACTCCAGCGGCTTTTGCATCTGAATCGTGGTGAGCAGCACCACGACCGCGAGGCTCATGTTCAGGCAGATCAGGACGTCCATCACCGCCGGCGGCAGCGGCACCAGCAGCACGCCCAGCATGAGCACGAACGAAATCGGAACGATCAGGCCTCGATACCGGTGCACGCCGCGCATCCAGGTCGGCATGACCTGCGTGAGCGGCACCTCCGCCGGCTTCGCAGCCGCGACAGGAATCGGACGGGGTTTGGGCGGGGCTTTGGCCATGAATCAGAGAACAACGGCGAGAAGAAGTGACGGAGCGAAAGGGCGTCGATGGAGGCGGAGCTCGTTCATGCGGCGCGGCCCTCCAGGCGATAGACGTACGCGAGCACTTCGGCCACGGCCTGGTACTGCTCCTGCGGGACCTCCTGCCCCACCTCGACCGCGGCGTACAACGCCCGCGCCAGCGCGGGCCGCTCCACCATCGGCACCGCGTGCAGACTCGCGAGCTGCCGGATCCGCATCGCCATGAAGTCCGCACCCTTGGCCACCACCCGAGGCGCCGCCATCTTCTCCGGGTCGTACTTGATCGCCACCGAGTAGTGCGTGGGGTTCGTCACCACCACGTCCGCGCTCGGCACCGCCTGCCCCATCCGCTGCATCGCGATCGCCCGCATCATCTGCCGCCGCCGCCCACGCACGTGCGGGTCGCCGTCCATGCTCTTGCGCTCTTCCTTTACCTCCTGCTTCGTCATCCGGAGGTCCTTGGTGTGCTGCCAGCGCTGGTAGAAGAAATCCGCCGATCCGATCACGATCATCACCACGATGAGCCACGTCGCCAGCGTCAGCATCATGGACCAGATGCGGTGCAGACCGGCCACCGTGGTGAGGTTCGGCAGCTGCGCGATCTGCGGCAGCTCGGGCGCGATCACCAGATACGCGATCAGCGAGATCAACAGCACCTTCGACACACCCAGCACCGTTCGAACAATGCCGCGCATCGAAAACAGGCGGCTCAAGCCCTCGATCGGGTTCAGGCGGTTCAGGTTGGGCATCAGCGGCTCGGTCGTAAACAACGCGCCATACTGCACAAAGTGCCCCGCAACACTGACAACAACAAAGGCCGCGAAGAACGGCAACACCGCGACCGCGCTGTGAAACAACGCGAACAGGACCGAGCCGGTCATGCCACCAAGATCAAGTGCGGCGAGCCCGCCACCGTCCTCCAGCGTCCGCCGCATCATCGTTCCCATCGACTTGACCAGCAGGCTGCCCACCAGAAGCAGCATGATGAGCACGCCCGCCCAATCGATCGCGGAGACAAGATCCTGGCTCTTGGCGACCTGCCCCTTCTCGCGGGCGTCGCCGAGCTTCTTGCCTGTCGGATCTTCCGTCTTTTCGCCGAGGTCTTCAGCCATGCCGACCTCCCGACGCGAGCGACCGCGACCAGTCTTGAATCGTGTTGATCACGTCGGCGATCTCCTCCCCGCCGACGCGGGCGATCACCGGCATCGCCAGCGTGACCACGAGCAAACCCGCAAGAACCTTCACCGTGAAGCCCACGCTCATGATGTTGATCGCCGGCATCGTCTTCGCGATCACCGCGAAGACGACGACCAGCAGCAGAATCGTCGCGACCACAGGCATCGACAGCCGCATCGCCAGCTCCAGCCCGCTGGCCAACACACCAAGGGTCACCGCGAGCGGAGCATCCGTGAAGCCGATCCCGCCAGGGCCGACACGCTCGAACGTCCCCACGATCGCGGAGAACACCGCCTCCAGCCCGCCTCCCGCGAGATACCCGGCGAACATCGTGAACATCAGCAGCTGACTGAGCACGTCGGTCTCCGAGTCCGTCTCGGGGCTGTACACCTTTGCAAGCCCGAAGCCCATCTGCTGCCCCATCAGCACACCCGCCATCTCCGCCGCCGCGATCGGCAACGACGCGAGGAACCCGATCACGTACCCGATCAACGCCTCCCCCACCACCATCGGCGCCAGTTCCAGAACCGACACCGACTTTGGATCCAGCGGCCACGCCGGCGTCAGCGGATACACGCACCCAGCCAGCATGATCGCCGCCAGCACCTTGACCCGCGCCGGGATCATCGGGCTGCTGATCATCGGCGCCGCGATGAACAGCCCGGCGATGCGGCAGGCCACCAGCATGAACGGCACCAGGTGATGGATCAATGGCTCGAGCGTCATGAACTTCCGGGCACCCTTACTGCAGCGAAACGGTGAACAGCTCCGTCGCGTACTCCGCCAACTTGATGAACGTCCAAGGCAGCAGCACCGCCGCCACCAACACCATCACCACGATCTTCGGAATCAACGCCAGCGTCTGGTCCTGGATCGACGTCACGGCTTGGATGATGCTGATCACAAGACCGACGAGAATCCCGGCGATCAGCACGGGCGCGGCGATCTTCAGCGTCACCACCAGGCACTCACGGATCAGCTCGAGTTGTGATTCATCGAACATCAAGCAGACCTCGAGGAACGAAGACTCAGGACGTGAGCGGCGACGCCGCCGCGAAGCCACGCAACAGACCACCAACAACCAGCTGCCAGCCGTCCACCATCACAAACAGCAACAACTTGAACGGCAAGCTGATCAGCACCGGAGGCAGCATCATCATGCTCATCGAGATCAACAAGCTGCTGATCACCATGTCGATCACAAGGAACGGCAGGTAGATGCGAAACCCCAACAAAAACGCGGTCTTGAGCTCGCTCAGCATGAACGCAGGCACGAGCGACACCATGTCCACGTCCGCACGCGTCAGCTTCTCCGGCTCGCTCGTGTCGACGCCGCGGTACTCCAGCACCGTGTACAGCGAGTTCCAATTGCCCGTCGCCTCGAGCTGATCGAACATGAAGTCCCGCACCGGCTGGCGGGCCTTTAGCCAAAGCGTCTCCGCATCACGGATCTCGCCCTTGTTGAACGGCACGACCGCCTCTTTGTAGATCCGGTCGTACGTCGGCGCCATCACCAGAAACGTCATGAACAACGCCAGCGCCGTGATCACCTGCGGCGGAGGCACACCCTGCGCACCGATCGCCTGTTTCAAGAGGCCCAGCACGATCAGTATCCGCGGGAAACACGTCGTCATCAGCACGATCGCCGGTGCGAGCGAGATGACCGTCAGCAGAATTAGAATCGTCACCGGCGTCGAGAGCGCCGCCATCGGTGCATCGCTCGGCGTTGCGCTCTGCCCGCCCGGAAGCGAACGACCAGCCGCTTCCAGAAGCGACACCGGATTAAACGATGTCGTCCCCGGCGCCGGGAATGCCTCGGCGATCGATCGATCCAGCGCTGGCTGCTGCCCCGGCATGACCGGCGTATTGCCGCGATACTCCGGCATCGGCGGCCCCGCCGCCTGAGCCCACGCCTGCGTCGTGATTGTCGACGCAAGTCCGAGCACGCACAAGATCGTCAGCGCCGCGAGCCTCACGCCGCACCTCCCGCCCCGGTGCCAACCCGGATCGCCTGCAGCCTGCTCCGGATCGACGCCGCCGCTTGCGCGCCCGTCATCTCGGCCCGCTGCGGCATGGACCGCGACTGCGGCAACAGCACCGGAGCCGAACGCCGCGACAGCGTCTCCGTCTCCCGCTCCGCGACCCGAATCACCGGTAGATCTGCTCGCTCGATCTTTTCAACGGCCTCGCGATCAAGGGCTCGGAACACCGACGAGAAGCGACTCGTGAGCGAGTTCTCGTCCGCCTCGTTTACCTTGGTCAGGATCGACGCCACATCCTCCGGCTCGGTCAGTTCGCACAACGTCGACAGTTGCGTCGCGCCCAGCCGCCCGACCTTCGACTGGCTCAAGAGCAGCACCCGCCGATCGACCTTCAGCAGCACCAGCGTCTGCGACCGCGAAAGCGGATACCGCCCGAGCACTTCCAGAATGCCCGCCGGCGCTCGCCCTCCGACGCCGAACCTCGCGCCAAGCCCGCCACGCTTTCGAAGCACCACCGTCGCCAGACCCGCCAAGATCCCGATGATCCCAAGCACAGCGACCAAGGGACCGGTCACTCCCGAGAACGCCGAGCCCTCTCTTGTTGCGCCGGTCTTCGCGTCTGTCGCAGCGCGTGCAACCGCGTCTCGCTTCGTCGCATCTTTTCGAACCTCTCGCGTCCCGCCAAGCGGCTTGTACTCCGGCGATACCGGCATCGCCACCGGCGTCGCACGCGCAGCCGACTCGTCTCCGACCGGCGCCGCCGCCGCCGGCAGCCCCGGCCCGATCGGCACACCAAGCGCGTCCGCCCGCGCCGACGCCCGCCCTGCTACAAGGGCCACGCCGAGGAACAGAACTTGGACGCACACACGGCCCACGGCTCGACATCCTGTCGCTGGTGGTCAAGAGAACCGCGGCGTGCTCCGCACGCCGCCCGATCGTGACGATCTATCCCGCCTTCTTCGCGTCCGACGATGCGGACAGAATCTCGTTGATGCGAACGCAGAAGTTGTCGTTGAGCACCAGCACCTCGCCCCGGGCGACGTGCCGCTCGTTGACGTAGATGTCCACCGGATCGCCGGCCAGCTTGTCCAGCTCAATCACGGCCCCGTCGGCGAGCTTCAGCACGTCTTCGACGAGCATGCGAGTGCGCCCCAGCTCGATCTTGACCTGCAGATCAACGTCCGACAGAAGATCGATCGGTGCCGGCGAGCCGTTGCTCGACCCGCTTGTGAACGACGGCAGCTCGAAAGGCTCCGCCCCGTCCGCCGCCGCGGAACTCGACGTGTCCGCTAAATCGCCCAAGCTCGCGACCGCGTCCTGCGCAGCCTTGAGGGCGGCTTCCGCGGCCTTGTCCGCCGGCGGGTCCGAAGGCACGGCTGCTGGCGGTGTCGCTGCCGCCTGACCGTCGGGCGTCGTCGCCGGGTTCGATTCAGAATTTGTGGGTGTCTCGTCGGCCATCCTGGCCCTCGCTGGTTGAAGTCCGAAGGCGCGCCGCCTCCGGTGACGCGTCCTGCGTCGCCGTTGTGATCGGCACCCCCTGCGCCCCGCCAAGAGTTTTCCATGCCAAGACTGCGCCACCCCGCACACGCCGCGCAACCCATGCGCCGCCCCCTGCGACCTCGACCATCGGCCCTAAGTCCTAAGTCCCAACTTCTACCACCTCACACCTCCCCCAAAACCGACGACGCCGCGGCGAGGTGGGGACTTCGCCGCGGCGTCTTGCATCTCCGGCCACACGCCGGATCGTCTGATTGTCTGGTTCTCGCTTGCTCAAACAAGCCTCGGCTCAGTGCGTCGAAGGCTTCTTCTGCGGCTTCGCCGCGTCGCCCTGCTCCCCGCGATAGCGGATCCGCACCGGCCCGTTGCTGGTCTCGATCGTGCACACCGGCCCGCCCTTGCCGAACGTCGCCTGGCCCGAAATGTCGCCATAGCCCCGGTTGCTCGGCTTCTTGGTGATCTCCGAGTCCGACGGAAACGCGATGTTGCCGTTCGACGTCTCGACGCCGAGGATGCCATTGAAAGTGCTCGGCACCGACACCGTGACCGGCGCGTTGCTCGTCTGGATCACAAACTTCTCGCTCGCCGATTCATGCAGGTTCACCTCGACCGGCCCGTTGCTGGTCTCGATCGCCACCGCACCGGTGACATCGCTCGCCTCCACCGGGGCGTTGCTCGTCTCGACGACGACCGAGCCATCATGCTTGCGGATGATCACCGGGCCGTTGCTCGTCTCCAGAACCGCCTTGCCTGCCATCTCTGAAATCTCGATCGGCCCGTTCGACGCCTCGATGGTGACACCCTTGGCCCGCGGCATCTCGATCGTCAGCGCACAGCCCACGTTGCCCACCTGCTTGGGATCAGGGAACTTCACGTGCACCACCGATCCCTTGTCGCTGTCGTTGCTTGCCTCGACCTCGATCTTCGCCAGATCGTCCTTCGTCTTGGCGTACAGCTCGGCGGTCACGACCATCTGATCCGTGTTGCCCTGCACCACGGTCACGCCCCCGTTGCGGGTGCTGACCTTCAGCGGCTGACCCGCCGACGCCGTCAACTTCAGCGTGCGCGTCTCCTTTTCAGCCTTCCAGCCGCCCTCGGCGACCGCCTGGCTGCAGATCAACGCAACGGGAACCAGCCAAAGTAGCGACGATCGCATGCAAGACTCCTCTCGAAAAATGGTGCCGGACGGACCAGAACGCGACGGGTGTGCCGCGCAGCGAAATCGAACCCACTCTCCAAGATGCCCGCGGTGCCCACTTCCGCCACAAAACCCACACGAACCAACCGAACTAACGGCTCCCCACCGCCTGCTGGGCCGCGCTCGTCGCCGTGATGCTCACCGACGCGTTCGATGTCATCACGCTCGACGCCGCCCCGCCGCTGCCGAACTGCAGCGTCGCCGAGCGGCCCGAGACCATGTTCGTCACCGTCGCCGGCGAGTTCAGCCGCACGTTGCCGTTGCTCGTCGAAACCTTCAACTCCCCAGTGAACGCCGCCCCCAAGGCCAGATCAATCGATCCGTTCGACGAGCGCAGTTGCACCGGCCCCGCCGATGACTCCGCCAGATGAGCAGTGATCGACCCGTTGCTTGTGTGCGCCACCGCACGCCCGCCCACGTTCATCAACTCAATCCGCCCATTGCTGGTGATCGCCTCAATCGGCCCCGAGGCGTCACGGATGTCGATCCCGCCGTTGCTCGAATCAGCCTGCACTTCGCCCGCGTGGTTGATCACCCGGATCGAACCGTTCGACGTGTCCAAGGCCGCCAGCCCCGACGTGTCGTGCAGCGCGATCTTGCCGTTGCTCGTATCCACATGCACGCCATTGGGTGCCGGCGCATCAATCTTGAACGAGCATCCCTCACCCGACTGCGGCCTGCCGTCCGGCCACTCCACCCGCACGTTCAGCGTCCCGCCCGCGGCATCCGCCACCACCTTCGTCTCGTCCAGCCGCTGCTGCGTCCGCGCCCGCACCGTCGCCACCACCACCGCCTCGGACCCATCGCCCGCGTGCACCTCGACATTTCCGTTCCGCGTCCGGACGTCCACGCCCGTACCGGCGTTCACCGGCACCCGCACCGTGCGCGTCTCGCTGTACTGCGGGCTGTTGGAGTAGCCGTTGGCCACGATGATGCATCCGGGAAGAAACGCCGCGGCCGCTGCGAGCACGCCGAGGGTGAGGGTCCGCTGAACGACGCGCAATGTAGCAACTTGGAACATGGTGCCTCCGCTCAAAGCCAGAAGAGCCCGCCACGCGGGCCACGCCGCATCTTTGGGGAAGATGCCGGAACGGTTGCAACCCGGCGGTTTCTTGGGAAGTTCCCACCCTGCCAGCCCGCCGCCCCCGGCCCGCACTTTCCTATTCTCTGGCCGCCGCAACAGCCGCAGGCACGCGGCACCACCGCACTTCCACTCCCCCTTCCCCCGGGAAGGCGAGCACGCATCAGGACTTCCATGACTTTCCCGAATCCCGTTCCCGACTACGTCTTCCCCCGGCCCCCCGCCCTCGACGCCGTTCCCGAGTGGCGCCCCTCCACGCCCGGGCTCACCCTCGACGGCGGAGCCGTCCGCTTCCGCGATCCGCTCTTCGCGGCCACGCCCGGCGCGCCGTTCCCCGCGTACATCGAGCAACCCACCCCCCGCGGCCGCGCCTTCGGCGTCCGCACCCGCCCGCGCTTCGCGCAGGCCGATCAATGGGCACTCGCCCACATCGCCGTGGAGCCGGGCACTTCGCTCTACGGCACCGGCGAACAGCCCGGCCGCCTGCTCCGTAACGGCATCAAACGCACCATCTGGACCACCGACTGCTTCGGCTACGAAGAGTCCATGCCCTCGCTCTATCAGGCCCACCCTTGGGTCCTGGGCGTCCGCCCCGACGGCACCGCCTTCGGCGTCATCCACGAGACCACCCACCGCGGCGTCGTCGATCTCCGCGACGGCATCCTCTTCGCCGCTCAGTACTCCACCCGCGACACCCAGAGCCCCGGCGTCACCGTCATCGAAGGCCAGAACGCACAGGAAGTTCTCCGCGTGCTCGCTCGCCTCACCGGCACCATGCCCATGCCCCCGCGCTGGGCTATCCAGTATCAACAGTGCCGCTGGAGCTACGAGCCCGACTCCCGCGTGCGAGAGATCGCCGAGGGATTCCGCAAGCGCAAGCTCCCCTGCGGCGTGATCTGGATGGACATCGACTACATGTTCGGCTATCGCTGCTTCACTTTCGACACCGGCAAGTTCCCCGAGCCCAAGGCCCTCAACGACTACCTCCACTCCATCGGCTTCAAGAGCGTCTGGATGATCGACCCCGGCCTGATGACCGACGACCACTACCCCGCGTACCGCGAAGGCAAAGCCGGCGATCACTTCATCAAGAACCGCTTCGGCCACGACTTCGTCGGCAAGGTCTGGCCCGGCCCCTGCTCGTTCCCCGACTTTACTCGCCAGCGGACCCGTGACTGGTGGGGCACCCTCTATAAGGACTACATGGCCACCGGCCTCGACGGCGTGTGGAACGACATGAACGAGCCCGCCGTCTTCGATGTCCCCAACAAGCAGATGCCCGAGAGCAACGTCCACGAGGCCGACCCCGAACTCGGCGGCCGCGGCAACCACCTCCGCTACCGCAACATCTTCGGCATGCAGATGGTCCGCGCCAGCCGCCACGGCATGGAGAAGGCCAACCCCGACAAGCGCCCCTTCGTCCTCACCCGCTCCAACTTCCTCGGCGGGCACCGCTACGCCGCCACGTGGACCGGCGACAACAAGAGCAACTGGCGACACCTCCGCTGGTCGATCCCGATGGTGCTCAACCTCGGCCTCAGCGGCCAGCCCTTCGTCGGCCCCGACATCGGCGGCTTCGCCGACAACGCCGACGGCGAACTCTTCGCCCGCTGGATGGGCATCGGCGCCTTGCTGCCGTTCGGCCGCGGGCACAGCGTGAAAGACAGCATTGATCACGAGCCCTGGTCCTTTGGCGAGAAGTGCGAAGCGACGTGCCGCCGCGCCCTCGAGCGCCGGGCTCGATTGCTGCCGTACCTCTACACACTCTTCCGCGAGTCCCACCTCACCGGCCTGCCCGTCGCTCGCCCGCTCTTCTTCGCGAATCCCAAGCAGCGTGCCCTCCGCGCCATCGACGACTCCTTCCTCCTCGGCGACGCCCTCCTCGTTCGCTGCAACGTCTGGTCCAACAGCGAGATGAAGCGCGACCCCAAGGGCATGCCCACCTCCGGCCTCGGCGGCATCGGTGCCGCCAGCGCCCCGCTGCCCGAACTCTCCGCCGGAAACTGGCGCCCCTTCGAGCTGCTCGACCCGCACACGCCGATTGCAAAGCTGCAGCGCGATCCCGATCTGCCCGAACTCTTCCTCAAGCCCGGCTCCATCCTGCCCATCGGCCCCGTCATGCAGTTCGACGGCGAGAAACCCCTCGACCCGCTCACCCTCGTCATCGCCCTCGACCACAATCAGGAAGCCCGCGGCGAGCTCTACGAAGACTCCGGCGACGGCTACCACTACGAAAAGGGCGACTTCGCGCTCACCCAGTTCGAAGCCAAAGCCTCCGGCAAATCCGTCGTCGTCACCGGCCGCCAGACCGAGGGCGTCTACCCCGTCCCCCAGCGGCAGGTCGAGGTCATCGTCCTCCATCAGGACGGCCATATCTCCAAGGGCGAGTATCGCGCATCCACTTGATGCCTCGGTGCATTGCTGCCTTGCGGCCTTCCTAGTTATCACCCCTTCGTCTTCACCCGAATACGTCCCGCACGGCTGAAGGCCAGCCCGAGATCAACCCGATACATCCCGTGTTATCGATACGACCCACGCCGCGACCCCGCGGCGTTGTGTCGTATCTCGTTCATGTCCCGATCCCGCCGCTCATGGCCGACGAACCGCAACCATCTCCCGCACTCTCCGCTCCCGCCTCCTGGCGCGACGCGTGGCAGTTGCCGGTCTTCGCCATCTCAGGCGTCGCGCTCGCCGCCGGTCTCGCCGCGGTGCTGATGGCGCGCCCGGCCACCGACGTCATGCCCCGTGTCGAGGAAGCCAGCAAGCTCGTCGACGCCGAAAAGTACGAGGACGCAATCAAGCTCCTCAATTCGGACGTCTGGCCGCAGATCGAGAAGGGCAAGCTCCCCGCCGCGGGCCAGAAGCAGTATCACCTGCTGATCGCCCGCTCGATCTATGAAGCCGCTCTTGCCAAGAACCTGAAGAGCGAAGAGAACTTCGACAACGTCATCAAGAGCTATCTCCACGCCGAGGAGATGAAGCAGCGCCTCGACGCCGCCGACATCGAACGCTTCGCCCGCTGCCTCATCGCGCTCGACCGCCTCGAGGAAGCCCAGAACCGCATCGACTCGCTCCCCAGCGGCGAACGCAGCCGTCAGGTCGCGCTCGTCCGCGAACTGGTCACGAAACTCCTCGCCAAGCCTGTGCCCGATCAGGACCGGGCCACCGCCCTCGTTGCGTGGATGCTCGGCGAACCGAACCTCGCCGACGCCGACCGCGGCTGGGCCATGATGCGCCAGGCCGAACTCCGCATCCTCGGCGGATTCAACGACGAGGCCATCCGCGGCATGCTCCAGCAGCTGCCCCGCCTCGAAGAAAACCAGACCGCCGAACGAGCCGAACTGCTCGAACTCCTCGGCCGCGCCTATTTCACCAGCAACCAATACCCCGAGGCGGAAAAGTGGCTCGCTCGTGCGATCGAAACCGCAGAGAACGCCGAGCCCATCTCCAGTCGTTCGCGCTTGCTGCTCGCCAACATCGTCGCCGCCCGCAACGAGTTCGAGACCGCCAAGGGACTCTACGAAACCATCCTCGAGACGCCGGGAACCAAGCCGCTCCGCCGCAGCGCTCTCATGGGGCTCGGTGCCGTGCTCGCCTCGCTCGACGAGACCGATCCTTCACTCGACGCCTACTCGCGCCTCGCCGAAGCGTTCAACGACCCGAGCACCGACAGCAATCTCACCAAGCTCGAAGCCGCCGAGAGCATGATCGCCCGCTTCCGCACCCGCTACGACGCCGGCGACGCCAAGACCGCGCTCCGCTACGCCTCGATCGCCGAATCCATGTTCCCCGAAGGCAAACGCCCGGCCGAAGTTCTCCGCGCCATGGGCGACTCCCATCGCACCCTGGCCGAAGAAGCGATCGCCGAAGTCTCTGCCGGCTCGGCCAAAGTCAGCATCATGGACCTTGATCCCACGACCCGCAAACGGGCGCGGGAACACTTCCTCTCCGCCGCCAAGTCCTACAAGGCCCACACCGCGGCCGTTGCCAGCCAGAGCAGCACCGCCTTCGGCGACTCGCTCTGGCTCGCCGCCGATGCCTACGACCGCGCCGGCGAGCAGGAAATGGCCGTCGCTCAGTTCAAGCAGTTCTCCGACGAATTCCCCGCCGACCCCCGCAGCGCCGAGGCCAAGTTCCGTCTCGCACGCTGCTACCAAGCCCGCGGCGACATCGAGCTCGCCATCGCCACCTTCGAGGACATCATCAATTCCCGTGAGGGTGCGCCAGGCCGCGTCGGCACAGGCCCCTTTGCCGACGCCAGCTTCGTCCCCCTCGCCCAGACCCTCATCGCCACCGGCGACGCCAACAAGCTCCAACGCGCCGAGGACCTGCTCATCTCCGTCCTCAACGGCTCCGTCAGCGGCGTCGACTCACCGAACTTCCGAGACGCGCTCGCCGAGTTCGGCACCATGTGCTACCGCGGCGGCAACTACGAGCGCGCCATCGAACGCATCGAAGAGATGCTCGCCCGCTACCCCGATACTCCCAACGTCGAGTTGCTCCGCTTCCGTCTCGCCGACAGCTACCGCCTCTCGGCCGAGAACATCCGGCGGAGCATGGACCAGGGCCTCCCACTCGACCAGCGACAGTCGCAGGAGCGCAGCCTCCGCGATCGCCTCGCCAAGGCATCGCTCGCGTTCGACCAGACACGCCGCTCCCTCGAGGCCAAACCTCCCCACAAGCGCAGCATCGTCGAGGAAACCTACTTGCGCAACTCGTACTTCTATCTCGGCGACTGCGAGTACATGCAGGGCAACTACGACGAGGCCATCCGGGCGTACACCGCCGCCCGCGATCGCTACCCCACCGACCCCGCGTCACTCGTCGCCATGACCCAGATCGTCAACGCCAACCTTGAACGAGGCGACTTCAAGGCCGCCGCGACCGCCAACGAACGCGCCCGCCGCTTCTACAAGAGCCTGCCGAACGAAGTCTGGGAAGACCGCGACCTGCCCATGACCCGCGAAAACTGGGAACGCTGGCTCGATGCCACCGACCGTCTCGCCGCTGCTCAGGCTATGGAATCCAAGGAACACGAGTAGACCGACAAAGACCCACCCGGCGAGGATCGCCGCGGCCCCGCAATCCCCGACACCGCCTCACCTTTCGGAGCAGGAGGCTCCTCATGCAAGGCAACAACACATCCACTCTCGCCGCCCAGGCGCTCGACCTTCTCACACAGCAGCACGAGCTGCTCGAAGCCGTCGGCCGCCTCTGCTCCGCCCAGAGCCGCCTCATCGATGAGGACGAATCCGAGGATCTCATCGCCGTCATCGAACAACGCGGCCTCATCCTCGATCAGGCCACGGCCCTCACCGATCAGATCGACCGCGCCGTCGCCGCCGTCCCGACCAGCGACGCCGCTCTGCCCCAGATCAACCAGCGCCGCTCCGCCGTCGCCGAGCTCGCCCGCGCCATCGCGAGATCCGACGCCGCGGACACAAAGCGCATGACCGCCAAACGCGACGAACTCGCCGCCGCCATCGCCTCCATGAACACCAACCGCGCCGCCACAGGCGCGTACCAAGCCGACCGCTCGCCCCGCGGCCCCGGCTTCCAGGACACCAGCGCGTAAACCGATTCCCAACCACCATCCCTCGGCGGAGCACGAGGCCATGACTACCGCAGTACCCCCCACCACCAATCCTCCCGCGCCCGCGTCCCCCAGGCCCAACCTCACCGCCGGCGATCTCGCCGAACTGATGTCGGCCTTCAACGACGTCACCGGCAAGCTGCAAGCCACCCACGAGCAGCTCCGCGCCGAGGTCGCCCGCCTTTCCCGCGAACTCCGCGACGCCAACGAACAGCTCGAGCGTGCCAGCCGCCTCGCCGCACTCGGCGAGATGGCCGCCGGCATCGCCCACGAGATCCGAAACCCGCTGGGCTCGATCTCGCTCTTTGCCCGCATGCTGCGCGACGATCTGAACGATCGGCCCGAGCAGCACAAGCTCGCCGAGAAGATCATGACCGCCACCAGAGGTCTCAACGCCGTCGTCGGCGACGTGCTCACCTTCTCCCGCGAGTTCCGCGTCACTCCCGAGCCCCTGCACATCCCAAGCCTGATCGATCGCGCCCTTGAGTCCTGTCAGCACGACGGCGTCGAAGGCTGGAAGACCGTCTGCATCACCCGCACCGAGCGACCCGCCGACTTCGCCGACCTTCAGGGCGACGAATCGCTGCTCCAGCAGGCCCTCACCAACATCGTCCGCAACGCGATCGAAGCGATGGTTGAAACCGCAAGCCCGGCCCAATCCGACCGCACGCTTCGCATCGAGTCCAAGCGGCGCCAGATCGCCGTCCGCGCCGGCAAACGCGAGAAATTCGCCTGCATCATCGTCCGCGACAGCGGTCCGGGGCTCTCGCCCGAAGTCCTCACGCGGATGTTCAACCCGTTCTTCACCACCCGCAAGGCCGGCACGGGCCTGGGCCTCGCCATCGTCCACCGCATCATGGACGCCCACGCCGGCAGGGTCGTCGCTGGCAACAACTCCGACGGCCCGGGCGCGACCATCGAACTCCAGCTCCCGCTCGCTCGCGCCGAACGCCACAACCAACGCGCAGAAAGTTCTGGTCCCGCACCCTCCGTTTCGCCGATGGAGCCAGTCGAGCAAACTTTGCCGCTCGTCGCCATCGCGGCCGCTCCGGATCGGAGGCTATCCGGGGCCGCGTAACTCCGAGGCGATCGCGGCTGCATGACGGAGTCGTGTGCATGCGCAGCGTGCTGGTCGTTGATGACAAAGAACTCATGCGGGACAGCGTCGGAGCCACCCTCGAACGGGCCGGCTTCGCTATTGCCACCGCTCAGGACGCCCCAAACGCCCTCGCGCAGATCGCGGCCAAACGCCCCGACGTGGTCGTCACCGATCTCAAGATGCCCGGCATGACCGGCATCGAGCTCCTCGAACGAATCCGCCAGATCGACGATGACCTCCCCGTCGTCCTCATGACCGCCTTCGGCACCATCGAAACCGCCGTCACCGCGATCAAGCAGGGCGCCTTCGACTATCTCACCAAGCCCTTCGAGGGCGACGAGCTGGTCATCACCATCAAGCGCGCCGCCGAGCACGGCCGCGTCCTGCGTGAGAACAAACTTCTCCGGGCCGCCGCCGGAATCCCTGACGGATCGCCCAGCATTGAACAGACCGATCGCACCAGCGGCAGCGGTCTCAGCGGCGTCGCCCGCCTCGTCGGCGACAGCGAGCCGATGCGCAAGCTCCGCGATTCCCTCCGCGCCATCGCCGCATCCCACGGCACCGTGCTCGTCACCGGCCCCAGCGGCTCCGGCAAAGAGGTCGTCGCCCGCGCGATCCACGAAACCTCGCCCCGCAAGAACGGGCCCTTCCTCGCCATCAACTGCGCCGCCCTCTCCGAGAGCCTTCTCGAATCCGAACTCTTCGGCCACGAGAAGGGAGCCTTCACCGGCGCCGACAAGCTCCGCAAGGGACGCTTCGAGCTCTCCGACGGCGGAACGCTCCTCCTCGACGAGGTGTCCGAGGTCTCGCCCCGCATCCAAGCCAAGCTCCTCCGCGTCCTGCAGGAACGCAACTTCGAACGCGTCGGCAGCAGCCTCTCCATCGGCGTCGATGTCCGCGTCATCGCCACCAGCAACCGCGACATGCACAAGGCCGTCGCCTCCGGCGAGTTCCGACAGGACTTGTTCTTCCGCCTCAACGTCCTTCCGGTGCAGGTTCCCGCGCTGAATGAACGCCTCGCCGACATCGGCGCCTTGGCCAACCACTTCCTCTCCCAGGTCTGCAAGCGCGAGGGCCGCACCCCGATGCGTCTCTCGCCCGAAGCCGCTCGCGTGATGCAGACCTATTCCTGGCCCGGAAACGTTCGCGAGCTGCAGAACATCTGCGAGCGCGCCGTCGTGCTCCTTGGCCGCAGTGACAGCTCCGAACCCGTCACCATCGGCGCCGAGCCCCTTCAGGGCTGGCTCTGCCCCGCGCCCATGCGAGCCACCCCACTGCACGCATCCGTGATCCCCGCCGCGACCCTCAACGGCGCTACCAATCTCCTCGCCTCGTCGCTCCCCCCGGCCCCGAGCGCCCAGGTCGAAGGCAAGCCTTCCGCCCAGAACAACCTCTCCAGCGTCATCCGCACGCTTGAGGACCTCGAGCGCGAAGCCATCGTCGACGCCCTTCACAAGTTCAATGGCCACCGCCAACGCACCGCCAGCGCCCTAGGCATCGGCGTCCGCACCCTCGGCCTCAAGCTCAAGAAGTGGAAGGAAATGCGGCTCGTCGAAGCAACGCTGTGAGCGATCGGATTGGGTCGTGAATCTCGGGTTGAGAGCTGCGATCTCAACCCGCAGCTCCCCAGGTTCCTGAATCCCGATTCCCTGCCTCGACTCCCACGCTCCGCCGTTTGCTGCTTGCTTCTCGCCACCTGCCGCTCTCCCCGGCCCCGCCTTTGCGACGATCCAGCCATGTTCGGCGAACTGACCAACTCCGGCGCCATCCCCACCCTCGCCGCCGCGCTCCGCTTTGCCGGCCAGCGCCAAAAGGTCATCGCTCACAACATCGCCAACATCTCGACGCCCAACTTCATCCAGAAGGACGTCTCCGTCCCCGAGTTCCGCGACGCCCTCGCCAAAGCCGTCGATGAACGCCGCACCGCCACCGGCGGCGGCAGCGGCCCGCTCCCGCTCGCCAGCAGCGACGAAGTCCAGATCCACGCCGACGGCGGCATGTCCCTCCATCCCGACACCCCCACCGGCGGCATCCTCTTCCACGACAAGAACAACCGCGACCTCGAACGCCTCATGCAGGACTCCGTCGAGAACGCCGCCTTCTACCGCATGAACGTCGACCTGCTCCGCACCCGCTTCGAAATGCTCAAGGTCGCCGTCACCCAACGCCCCTAACCCCTTGACCCCCTGACCCGTTGATGCCTTCCCCTCTGGCAAGCCCCTTGCGTACTCCCTGACATGTACGGCGCACTCGACATCTCCACCAGCGGCATGCTCGCCCAGCGGGCCCGCATGACCGCCATCGCCGCCAACATCGCCAACCGCAACACCATCATCGACGCTGAAGGCAACGTCAACCCCTACCGCGCCCGCCGCGTCAACTTCGCCCCGGGCGATCCCACCGCCAAGACTGAATCCGGCAAGGAACTCGGCGTCCATGTCGCCGCGATCGAGATCGACCAGGGCGAGTTCAACTACCGCTACGACCCTTCAAGCCCCTACGCCCTCAAGAGCGGCAAGTGGCAGGGACACGTCCCCGAACCCAACGTCAACCCGGTCATCGAGCAGCTTAACGCACTCGAAGCCTCCCGCGCGTACGAAGCAAACGTCGTCGCAGCGGAAACAACTAAGCAGATGATGGCGCAGGCCCTGCGCCTTCTCGCCTAACGGAAGCATCCCACCCACCGCCGACGGCTGACGCATGCGTCGGCAAGCCGTTTGCGAGGACTTCCCACACACCCCGCGGCATGGAGGCCGCGGCACGATTGGCGTCAGCGGATATACGGAGGTATCCTCTGGCGAGTCCGAGCCTTGCAAGCCGTCGCGGCCAAATGACCGATGACGTCTCTAGAGCAAGTGCCCGGACGGAAGCGAGTGACTGATGGCGGATCCTCTTGGTTTCATCTCCGGTTCACAAGGCGTCAACCCGTTTGTCGGGCAGAAGCCGACACAAGGCAACGCCGCCGGCGGCCCGTCCTTCAAGGACGCCCTGATCGACAACATCAAGAAGGTCGACGAGCTCCAGCAGCAAGCCGACCGCGCGATGGAAGACATCGCCACCGGCAAGCGTGACGATCTCGAGGGCGTGATCCTCGCAACCCAGCAGGCCGACTCGGCTTTCCGCATGCTCCAGTCGGTGCGCAACCGCGTCATGGAAGCCTACGACGAGTTGAAGCAGGTCCGCGTCTGACACCACCGCTTGTGTCGGCGTAGCAGAACTCCAAGGCGACGCGCAGAAACCACACACAGCCGTCCATCGCCGCGCAACAACAGCGGGCGTTTTCTGCATCCCCTTTTCAAGGCGAGCGCGCGCCACAACCGAATCACTGATCGCGACACTTCAGTCGCCGCTCGGCAGGACGCCAAGCACGATTCGGCAGGAGGCCCCGGCGCTTGGACGCGCTCCGCAACATTCTCGCAACGATTCAGGAACAGCTCACCAAGCTGACCGCCCTGCACAAGCTGCTCATCGCGGCCGTGGTGGTCATCATGGTCATGGCGTTCGCCCTCTCGTACGCCTGGTCCTCGAAGCAGGACTATGTCGAGTTCCTTCCCAACGCCGCCGACACCGAGCAGACTAAGGCTGCGACCTACCTGAAGGACCGCAACATTCCCTTCACGATGAGCGGCACGCGCGTCCTCGTCCCCGCCGCTCGCCGCATCGACGCCCTCGCCGCCTACACCCAGGCCGGCAACATGCCCGACGACGCCAGCATGCTCTTCCGCAACATGCTGGAGAAGCAGACCTGGTACAGCACCCGTCAGCAGAACGATCAGGTCTACAACATCGCCCTTCAGAACGAACTCGCCGCCATCATCTCCAGGTTCAGCGGCATCACCAAGGCCTCAGTGATCATCGACGCCCCCGACCGGGCCGGCCTCGGCGCCGGTTCCCGCCGTCCCACTGCCATGGCCACCGTCTTTGCCGCCGGCGGCCGCTCCCTCGATCAATCCACCGTCGATGCCGTCGCCGGCCTCATCGCCAGCAGCCGCGCGGGCCTCACCATCGAGGCCGTCCGCGTCATCGACGGCAACATGCGCCGCCAACGCCGTGCCACCGCCAACGAGGACATGGCCGCTTCGACCTACCTCGAAGACGTCACCCGCTGGGAAAACTCCACCCGCGAGAAACTGGTCGGCTTCCTCTCCTACATCCCCGAGGTCATGGTCGCCGTCACCGCCCAGATCGACAACAAACGCGAGAACAGCGTCAAGGAGGAATACCTACCCAAGGACGCCGGCACCGTCCAACTCCTCAAGCGCGAGAAGACCAACTCGCAGACCGAGACCGGCGGCACCGGCGGCGGCGCCGAGTCCGGCATCCGCTCCAACGTCGGCATGGACGTCGCCACCTCGCCGTCTCCGACGCAATCCGGCAGCAACAAGAAGGACGAAGAGACCGAGTTCACCACCTTCCCAGGCCGCGTGCAGAGCACCACCGCCGACCCCAAGGGCCGCCCCACCATGGTCGCGGTCTCCGTCAACGTCCCCGAAGCCTTCGTCGCCGCCAAGCTCGCCCCCGCGGGCGAGAACAAGGACGCGGCCGCAGCCGCTGCTCCGACGCCCGAGCAGCTCAAGGAAAAGTTTGAGAAAGACGTCAAGCCCCAGATCATCGACAGCATTCTGCCCCATGTGAAGGCGATGGTCGCCGCCGCCAACCCCGGCGTCACCGCGGAAGACCTCAACAAAATGCTGCTCACGCAGGTCAGCGTCTCGATGATCCCGGTCGATCTCGCGCTCGCCTCCACCGGCGCCGCTGGCGTGCTCTCCGGTGGCGGTGGCGGCGGATCCGGATCCGGCGGCTCGCTCCCGCTCGGACTCAGCGTCGGCCTCGTCGAGAACGTCCTGCTAGGCGGCATGGCGCTGCTCGCCATGGGCATGATGGTCATGATGGTCAAGAAGACCGCCCGCAAGGCCGAGCTCCCCACCGCCGAGGAAATCGTCGGCCTGCCCCCCGCGCTCGAGACCAAGAACGACCTGATCGGCGAGGCCGACGAGAGCGACTCGCCCATGATGGGCATCGAGGTCGACGACGCTGAGGTCCGCACCGGCAAGATGCTCGAACAGGTCAACGACTTCGTCAAGGGCTCGCCCGACGGCGCCGCCAAGCTCCTCAACCGCTGGATCACCACGGAAAACTGAGTGACGCATGCCCCGCAAGCCGCACGAAAAACTCCCGGACAAGATAGATGAGATCGAGGGCCTCACCAAGGCCGCGATCCTCCTTCTCGCCGTCGGCCCCGAGCAGGCCTCCGCGATCCTCAAGTCGATGGAGGCCGAGACCGTCGAGGAAGTCACCCGCGAACTCGCTGGCTTGGGCCGCGTGCCCAAGAACCTCCAGAACGCGGTGATCGAAGAGTTCTACAACATCTCGATCGCCAGCCAGTTCGCCGCCGAGGGCAATCTCGACTACGCCAAAAACGTCCTCAAGAGCTCGCTCGACCCCAAGATCGCCGAGCGCGTTCTCGCTCAGATCCAGACCCAGGTCCAGAAGACTCCCTTCTCGTTCCTCCAGCGGGCCGAGAGCGAGAACCTGCTCACCTTCATCCAGGACGAGCACCCCCAGACCATCGCCCTCATCGTCTGCCACCTGCCCCACCACAAGGCCGCCGAGATCCTCGCCGGCCTTCCGTTGCAAAAGCAGATCGAGGTCATCAAACGCATCGCCAACATGGAGCAGACCAACCCCGAGGTCATCCGTGAAGTCGAGAAGGGCCTCGAAAGCCGCCTCGCCAACATGCTCGTGCAGAGCATGGAAAAGGCCGGCGGCGTGCCCACCGTCTCCGAGATCCTCAACCTCGCTGACCGCGCCACCGAGAAGTCCATCCTCGAAGGACTCGAGGCCGAGGACCCCGACCTCGTCGAACAGATCCGCCGCCTGATGTTCGTCTTCGAGGACATCAAGTCCGTCAACGACAAGGGCATCCAGGCCGTCCTCAAGGAAGTCGAGAACGACGAGCTCGCCCTCGCCCTCAAGACCGCCAGCCAGGAACTCCAGGAGAAGATCTACAAGAACATGTCCGAGCGAGCCGCCCAGCTCATCAAGGAAGACATCCAGTTCATGGGCCCGGTCAAAGTCAGCGACGTCGAATCCGCCCAGCAGCGCATCGTCGACATCGTCCGCCGACTCGAAGAAGCCGGCGAGGTCGTGATCCAAGGCCGCGGCGGCGACTCCGAGCTGCTCGTCTAAACCCGCACACCTCCGCGTCTCCGCGAAGCAGCGACCATGGCCCTCATCCGTCAGTCCGACATCTCCAAGCCGGTCGCCGAGGCCATCGTCTACCGCCTCGGCGATCTCGTCCGCGAAGGCCATTCACTCCGCGAGAAAACCAAGACCGAAGCCGACGCCATGCTCGCCGCCGCCAGGGCCGAGCGCGATCGGCTCATCTCCACAGCACGCGAGGAAGGCCTCCGCCTCGGCCGCGAGCAGGGATACCGCGAAGGCCACGAAAAAGGCTCCGCCGAAGGCCGCCAGCAGGCCATCGCCGCTGTCGGCGCGGACCTCAAGATCCTTCAAGAAACCTGGCTCAAGACCATCGACGCCTTCGAAGCCTCCCGTGACGCGCTCCTGCTCGAAGCCCGTACCGAGGTCCTCCGCCTCGCCTGCGAGATCGCCGAACTCGTTGTGAAGCGCAGTGTCGAGCTCAAGCCCGACACCATCGTCGATCAGGTCGACGCCGCGCTCGCCATGGTCGTCCGCCCCACCCGCGTTCGCCTCGCCATCAACCCCGGCGACAAGCCGCTCATCGACGCCGCCCTCCCCGCCCTGCTCGCCCGCCACGCCAACGCCACCCACGTCGACATCGCCGAAGACACTTCCATCCCGCGCGGCTCGGCAACCCTTCGCACCCTCGGCGGCGCGATCGACGCCCAACTCTCCACCCAACTCGCCCGCATCATCGACGCCGTCCTGCCCCGCACCGCCCTCGACGCGCCCACCGATGCCGGCGGGACGACGACCACCACCCCGCCCAGCGAGCCATCCGCATGACCACGCTCGCCGGCGCCATCGCCACCGTGCGCCGCACCCAGCCGATGCTCGTCATCGGCCAGGTCGTCTCCATCCGCGGCATGACCGTCCTCGCCGAAGACCTCCCGCTCCCCGTTGGCTCCCTCGTCTCCATCCGCTCCCGCGCTGGCGTTGAACACGCCGTCACCTACGGCGAGGTCGTCGGCTTCACCCGCGAACACGCCGTCGTCATGCTCCTCGGCCAAACCGGCGGCATCCGCGCCGGCGATCGCGTTTTCGGCGAGCAAGCCTCCCCCACCGTCGGCGTCTCCCGCCAGATGCTCGGCCGCGTCTTGGACGGCCTCGCCCGCCCCATCGACAACGCCGGCCCCATCCTCGACACCCATCCCGTCCCGCTCTCCCCCGACCCCGTCAGCGCCATGAAGCGCCGCCGCATCGACAAGCCACTCGCCACCGGCATGCGCGCTATGGACACGATGACCACCCTCGGCCGCGGCCAGCGCCTCGGCATCTTCGCCGGCCCCGGCGTCGGCAAGTCCACACTCCTGGGCACCATCGCGCGTCGCACCGCCGCCGACGTCAACGTCATCGCCCTCATCGGTGAACGCGGCCGCGAGGTCAAAGACTTCATTGACCACGCCCTCGGCCCCGAAGGCCTCGCCCGCAGCGTCGTCATCGTCGCCACCGGCGACGAATCCCCGCTCCTCCGCCTCCGCGCTGCCAGACTCGCCTGCTCCTGCGCCGAGTTCTTCCGCGACCTGGGCCGCGACGTGCTCCTGATGATGGACTCCATCACCCGCTTCGCCCACGCCCAGCGCCAGATCGGCCTCTCCGTCGGCGAACCCCCCGCCACCAAGGGCTACACCCCCAGCGTCTTTTCCACCCTCGCCGCCCTGCTCGAGCGCGCCGGCTCCCTCGAATCCGGCGGCTCGATAACCGGCCTCTACACGATCCTCGTCGAAGGCGACGACATGACCGAGCCCATCAGCGACGCCGCCCGCGGCATCCTCGACGGCCACGTCATCCTCAGCCGCAAGCTCGCCCAGAAAGCCCACTTCCCCGCCATCGACGTGCTCGATTCCGTCAGCCGCGTCGCCGACGACGTCACCGACGCTCAGCAGCAAGCCGCACGGCGCCACATCCTCCGCCTCATGGCCATCTACCGCGAAGTCGAAGATCTCGTCCAGATCGGTGCGTACGCGAAAGGCACCAACCCCGAGGCCGATATCGCCATCGAACTGATGCCGCAGATCAACGAACACCTCCGCCAGGCCAAAGGCCAGACGCCCAGCTTCGAAGAAAGCCGGGCCAACCTCGTCCGCCTCGCCGAACTCGCCCAATCCATCATGGCCCGCAACGCCAAGTCCCGCCCCCGTGCCGCGTAACCGCCGCTTGACCGCATCTCTCCGCTGAAAGCCCCCCGTGCCCAAGTTCCGATTCGAGCTCGAAGCCGTCATCAAGCAGCGCCTCGCCATCGAGCGCCAGAAGCAGCTCGTCCTCGCCGACCTCGAACGCATGCGTCTCGTGCTCGAAGACAAACTCCGCGGCTTCCAGGCCTCCATCACCGCCGAAAAGAACGACCTCCGCGAAACGCTCGCGCCCGCCAGCCAGCCCGGAGCCGCCTCGGTCGATCTCCGCCATGTTCGCATGCAGGCCAATATGTCCCTGCACCTGGTCGCCAAAGCCCAGCAGACCGTCTTCCAGCTCGCCGCCCTGCACCGCCGCCTCGACGCCGCCCGCAAGGACCTCCTCGCCGCCACCACCCGCCGCAAAGCGGTGGAGAAACTCAAAGAGCGCCGATATGAGCTGTGGCGGGCCGAGCAAGCGTCGCTCGAAGCCCGCGTCCTCGACGAGATCGCCGTCACCGGACACGCCGTCCGCATGGAGATCATGCAGTGAAGCGGATCTGGACCGTCATCTCGATCCTCGCCCTGGCGAACATCCTCGCCGCCGGCGGCTTCGTGGGCTGGCTCCAGACCAGCGGCCGGCTCAACAAAGACCGCATGCAGCGCCTCCGCGAGCTCTTTGCCCCCACCATCGCGGAAGAAACCAAAGCCAAGGAAGCCGAAGCCGCCAAGCAGGCCGAAGAGAAGAAAAAGGCTGAGGAAGAAGCCAAGTCCACCCGCCCGCCCATCACCGCCGCCGATCGCCTCGAGCTCAGCGAGAAGGGCGAGGAAGTCCGCCGCCAGAAGATGGCCAGCCTCGACAAGCAAGTCGAGGCCCTCAAGTCGAGCCTCCAGATCGAACGCGAGACTCTCGACAAGGAACGCGCCAAGCTCACCGCTGATACCGCGGCGTTCGACGCGATGCGAAAGAAGATCGCCGACGACGAAGGCTCGGCTCAATTCAAGAAGACCCTGCAGACCCTCCAGGACCTCAAGCCTGATCAGGCCAAGAAAACCCTGAAAGAAACCCTCGCCATGACGCCGGCCTCCACCGGCGATGGCCAGTCCTTCGCCACCGGCACCGATCTCGTGGTCTCCTACCTCAACGCCATGGACGGCCGCACCCGCGGCAAGATCATGGACCAATTCATCCAGGAAGACCCCAAACTGGCAGCAGACTTGCTAGAGCGTCTCCGGACGCGCGGACTTGCGATCCGCGCTCCGGAGGTTCCTACCAAATGAATGCCGCCACAACCGCCCGGACCAACAACCAGAGCGCAGCCATTGCCCTTCTCGCGGCGGCCTCGGCCAAACCCGCGGCGCAATCCCCGCGCGACGACTCCTTCGCTCAGGCGCTCTCCAGCGTCAACCAGTCCTCGTCCAAGGGTGAAGCCGGCCTCTTCGCCGCCCGTCAAACCCCCGCCGACGCCAAGCCAAAGGCCAAGACTGCGGACGACCCTGCGGCCTCCACCACCAAATCCAACGCAGCCGACACCACGCAGCCCGCCGAAACGGACGCGAACGCCAAGACGCCAACGACTTCCGAACCCGGCGACACATCGGCAGCCACCGCCAAGACCAAGACCGCCGAGCCTGCTGCAACACAGCAACTCGCGGCCTCCGATATCCCGACCGAAACGCCGCTGCTGCCCGTCGAAGCGGCGATCTCCGCCGTCGACACGCCCCTCGCCACTGCCGACCGCAAGCCGATCAAGACCGACCGCGCCAATGCAGCGACCGCGCAAGGCGTTGCTACAGCCGCGTCCGCTCCCGCAGCGGAGACCACGACTGAAGTCGCCGCCTCACCCACCAACGCCGCAAGCGAAGCCGACGACGCAGTGACTCCCGCCGCAACCAAGCGTGCGCCCACCGATCCGCTCCGCCTGATTCAGCCCAGTGATCAAGCACCCGTCACCCGCGAGAACGCGATCGCGAGCAAGTCGAACGACGCTGCAGCCACGAACCCCGACGCCCCGGTCGCGACCAGGCAACCCAACCAGAATGCAGGCAACGACCGCAACGCCAACGCGCCCGCGCCGCAGGCGTTCGGCCTCGCCCAACCCGGAAAGACCGTTCCGCAGTCGCCAATCGCAGGCACCGGGACCACGGGCACAGGCACCAGCACGATCGGCGGCAGCGTCACCAGCAACACCAGCACATCCACCATCGGCGCACCCCGCGTCGATCCCAGCGTCGTCCCGCCCCGACTGCCCGGCGGCCGCGCACCCGAGACGCCGATCACCCTCAAGCTCACCGCTCGCTCCCTCCCCACCGGTGAACCTGGAACCACGCAGACCGAAGCCGACGCCGCCGCAACCCAGATCGCCCGCGGCCTGGGCGCTGCCTTCCGCAACAAAGGCGGACAACTCACGCTCTGGATGAATCCCGAATCCCTTGGCAAGCTCCGCGTCCAGATGACCATCGACAACGGCACCATCTCCGCCCGCTTCGAAGCCACCAGTGAAGCCACCAAGAACCTGCTCACCCAAAACGTCGACGCCCTCCGAAGCGCCCTCGAATCCCGCGGCCTTTCCGCCTCCAGCATCGAAATCGTGTCCATCCCGGATTGGTCCCGGCAGAACAACCAGCCCGACACCCCGGGCTACAAGGCCGCACCCGGCGACGGCTCGCCCAACCAACCCGGCACGAACCACAACTCCGCGGGTCAGCAGTTCTCGCACCAAGGCAACGCCCGCGACGACATGCCGCCCAAGCTCCATTGGCTCCGCGAACCTGAACTCGCCAACGCCACTCCGAGCACCCGCAACGAGCCGGTCCCCCAGATCAATGTCAACGAGCGCATGCTCGCGATGACCGCACGTCTCGAAATCGACGCCATCGCCTGATCACCTTCACACCGCGCCGCCAAAGCGCCGGAAGCCCCTCCATGTCCACCACATCCGCCGTCTCAAGCTCTCAGAGCCCCGTCACCTCGAAGCCCACGGGATACAGCGCCCTGACCAGCGAGGACTTCACCAAGATCATCATCTCCGAACTCGCCAATCAGGACCCGCTCAGCCCCAGCGATACAAACGCGTTGCTCCAGCAGCTCTCCACCATCCGCAGCATTCAGTCCGACATCGATCTCTCCGACAAGCTCAAGACACTTGTCACCGAGAACCAGCTCGCATCCGCCTCCAACATGATCGGCAAGGTCGTCGGCGGCCTCGACGAGGAGAACTTCCGCGTCATCGGCCAGGCCAACTCCGTCTCCAAGACCAAGAACGGCGTCTTCCTCAACCTGTCCAACGGCTCCCGCGTCAATATGAACGACGTCGACGGCGTCATCGATCCCAGCCAGCTCACCGAAGAAGAGAAGAAGGCCGCCGGAATCAAGACCACTCCCACGGAGACCAAGCCGTGAGCAACGCCGACCTGTTCCGCCCGCTGAACAACGCCATCCTCCCGCCCGGCGTGGAACGCCGGATCGGCGCCGCCAAGTCGACACTTGCATCGAACTCGAAGATCGAGTCCCTCTCCTTCGCCGAGCTGCTCAACCGCGAAGCCAGCGGCAACCTCGCGACGCAACGACCCGTCTCTGTGCACCCCGACAGCGATCTCAACCTCAGCGAGGACCAGCTCCAACGCCTCGGCGTCGCCATGGACCGCGCCGAAGCCTCCGGCGCCCAGCGCGCGCTCGTCATGATCGACGGAATGACCGTCAAGGTCGATGTCGGCGTCCGCCAGATCCTCGGCAAGGTTGACCTGCAATCCACGCCGGTCCTCGGCGAGATCGACGCTGTCGTCCAGGCCGACGCCGGCATCCACGCCGATCAGCCCAAACCTCTGCTCGGACCCGCCGCCGCCGCCCTCCATCCAAGCCTCGCCAAGCTGCTCGATCCAGACGGCCTCAACGAGCCCCGTGCGTAATCGAGGGGATCTCTTCGACGGACCTCCGGCACCCACGCGCTCGTGGCTCGTGCCGAGACGACCCGATTCTCCGCTCGACCCTCACGCTTCTCTCCCGGCTTGGCCTCCCGATTGCGTCTGACAACCAACTGAACGAATCCCCGCACGGCGGAGTCCGGGCGGCACGTACGAACCGGTGACGCGAACGCTCGGAGCAGCCTTCACGTCACGACGAGGTGTTCCCATGGCTTCGACGACCGCTCTGTTCTCCGGCCTCTCCGGGCTCAACGCCAACTCCCGGATGATCGAGGTCATCGGCAACAACATCTCAAACGTCAACACCACCGCCTTCAAGACCAATCGCGTCCTCTTCAGTTCCACCTTCAACAGAACCTTCAGCATCGGCTCCGCACCCGCCGATACCACCGGCGGCACCAACCCCGGCCAGATCGGCCTCGGCGTACAGGCCGCCGGAACCCAACGCAACTTCGGCAACGGCGCCATCAACGGCACCGGCGACTCCCGCGACCTCGCCATCGAGGGCGAAGGCTTCTTCATCGTGCAGCGCGGCAGCGGCGAATCCGTCTACACCCGCGCCGGCTCCTTCCGACCCAACAGCACCAACGAACTCGTCGCCCTCAGCGGCGAGCGCCTCATGGGCTATGGCATCGATACCCGCTTCAACATCGATACATCCTCCGTCAAGCCCGTCTCCATCCCCGTCGGCTCGCTCACCATCGCCGAACCCACCACCACCGCCCGCCTCTCCGGAAACCTCAACGCCAAGGGCACTCTGCCCACCCGCGGCGCCCAGATCGCTCTTCAGGCCAGCGCCGGCGGTGGCTTTGGCGTCATCACCGGCGCATCCCCCGCACCCACCGCGCCAAACGTCGTTGAGGCCACCACGCGCCTCGTCGATATCGACGATCCTGACATCGCCGGCACCGCCACCTCGCTCTTCACCGCTGGCCAAACCATCCGCATCACCGGCGCGAAGAAGGGCGTCGACAACGTCAATTCCCGCAATCTCCCCGACGCCTCGCTCGCCATCACCTCGACCACCACCGTTCAGGACTACATGAACTTCCTCCGCGACGCCTTCGGCATCGTCGCCGGACAGACCAATCCCAACGCACAGACCACCGGCGTCTCCCTCAACGCTCTCACCGGCGTCATCTCCGTCGTCGGCAACTCCGGCACGATGAACGACCTCACCGTCAACCCCAGCAACTTCCGACTCCTCGACTCCAACGGCAACCAGGTCGCCTCCAGCCTCTTCAACACCGCCAAGGCCGCTGCAGCCGACGGCGAGAGCGTCCGCACCTCCTTCGTTGCATACGACTCCCTCGGATCGCCCGTCAATCTCAACGTCGGCTTCGTCCTCGAAGCCACCCCCGGCGGCACCGGCACCACCTGGCGCTATTACACCGAGGCCGGATACACCTATCCCGGATCCATCAACCTCGGCACCGGCCAGATCAACTTCAACAACGAGGGCGCACTCCTCACCACCACGCCCATCAGCGTCGCCGTCAGCCGCAACGGAACCGGTGCCGTCACCCCGCTTTCCTTCGAGGTCGCGCTCTCCGGACCGCAAGGCAGCGTCACCGCCTTCGCGAACACCAGCGGCACCTCCAATCTCCAGGCCCAGCAGATCGACGGCGCCCCCCTCGGCGTTCTCCAGTCCTTCGCCGTCGGCGCCGACGGCATCATCAGCGGCGCCTTCTCCAACGGCCTCTCCCGAAATCTCGGCCAGGTCGTCCTCGCCAAGTTCTCCAACCCCGAAGGCCTCGTCGATCTCGGCGGCAACATGTTCCGCGTCGGCCCCAACAGCGGCTCGGCCGGCATCAATGTTCCTCTGGAAGGTGGAACCGGCAAGATGGTCGGCGGCGCATTGGAACTGTCCAACGTCGACCTCGGCAGCGAGTTCCTAGGCCTCATCCAGGCCCAGACCGGTTATTCCGCCGCCACCCGCGTCATCCGCACCACGGACGAACTCTTCCAGCAGCTCCTCCAGATCGGCGGCTAATCCGCGCGAAACGCACGCTTCAGGAACTCGCCGCAACCCCGCGATCCGGACCAAAGTCGCGCCCCATTCCGACCGATAACTCGACCGGCTCCGACCCCGACCACCAGCCACGCCACCGGGGACCATCGAGAGGACGAATCGCGTGATCAGCCAGGCACTGGAACTACCGCTCCTCGATTCCATCCGCATCCCGGTCGGGCTGCTCGCCGTCTGCCTCGCGGCGTCGGCCGCCGGCCTCGTCGTTGCACGCATCCTCCGCCTCGACGCCGTCGCCAGCAAACTCCTCGTTCAGGCCACGCCCCGCGCCGAACTCGTCCGCCAACTCGAACGCCTCGCCGCCTGCGCCGCCGAAGGCGATCTCCGCGGCATGCGCCGCCTCGCCGATCGCTCCGACTGGCTGCTCTTCCGCCGCGGCGTTGAAATGCTCGCCGCCGGCACTGAACCGCCCGACATCGCCCGCAAACTCGAGCACATCGGCCAGGTCCTCATCGACCGCCGCCGCCGCGCCCTCCGCCGCGCCGCCGCCCTCGCCACCCTCAGCGTCATCTTCCCCGCTTCCATCGTCTTCGCCTTCGCGTTCGGCCTGCTCGGCGATCGCACCGGCCTCGAGTCCTATCTCGCCGCCGCCGCCTTCGTCGCCGCCATGGCACTGCTCATCGCGTCCTCCGCAGCGCACTGGATGTGCGACAAGCTCGACGCCTCCATCGCCTCGCACACCATCGAGACCGAAGCACTGATCTTCTCTCTCTCCGCCATCCGCGGCGGAGCCGGCAGCGCCGAAGTCGCCTCCCTCGCCGCACTGGTTCTCGGTCTCGAGACCAAGAACGAACCGCTCCGCCTCGCCGCCTAAGCGTCCGAGAACGACCTCGCCGTTGTCTCGATGCGATCTATTCCGTAGCACGCCCGACTCTCGCCGCCCGCTCGCGCCGATGGGCTCCAGTCGCTCCTGCCGACAACCGACCTTCTGTGCGCACCGCCGCGCCCGCGGCGATGCAGCTCGGAGGTTGTCATGGCGGAAGAGGCCAAGGAAGCACCAAAGACCGAAGAGAAGCCCGCCAAGGGCGGCCTTCCCATTAAGACCATCGGCATCATCGCCGTCATCATGGTCATCGAAGCCGCCGCGGTCTTCTTCATCGTCGGCTCGACCATGAAGAAGCCGACCGAAGCCCAGGCCCACGACGTCAAGCACGACGAAGACGCTGCACTCGACGCCCTCGTCGAACTCCCCCTCGTCGAAGATAAGTTCCAGAACATGCAGGGCGGCACGACCTGGATCTGGGACGCCGCCGTCTACATGAAGGTCAAGAAGCGCGACGAGGAAAAGGTCACCGAACTGCTCCAGGCCCGCCAGGCCGAGATCAAGGAAGGCATCGCCCTCGTCTTCCGCCGAGCCCAGCCAGGCGCCCTCAAGGAAGCCGGCCTCGAAACTCTCAACCGCGAGATCTCCGCCTTCATGAACGAGATCATCGAGAAGGCGCCCGACGGTACCAGCCGCATCCAGCGCATCATCATCCCCAAGTGCCGCGGCTTCGCGGCGGGTTGATCATCTCGCGCTCTTTCTCCGGCTCGCCCGCGCGAACGCCGCCAGCGTCTCGGGGCTGACGTGGTGCTCGATGCCCTCCGCATCGATCTCCGCGACATCCCGCGGCACGCCCAGCTTCAGCAGGAACTCCACCACGATCTCGTGCCGACGCCGCGCGTCCGTCGCCAGCCGTCGCCCCATCGGCGTCAACTCGACCGCCCGATACGGCTCGGTCACCACCAGCCCCTGCTGCTGCAGCCGCGCCACCGCACGCACCACCGTCACGTGCGACACACCCAATGACTTGGCCATATCCACCACCCGCGCCGCGCCCCGAGCCCGCATCAACTCGTCGATGAGCTCGACGTAGTCCTCCGCCCGCTCCAACGCGTGCGCCGCACGAGTCCGCGCGTGCCGCGACGCCGCGTCAACACCGCCAACCCCATGCGTTGACGACTGCGTCTTGCGAGTTCGTTTCCTGCGCACCTTCGCCACGCACAACTCCCAGTTCTTGCCACGTTACTCCCCCTCCCAGAGGGAGGGGGCCGGGGGTGGGTTCCAAACGCGCCCAAACCGGCAACAAATCCCACATCCGACATCAAGAATAGTATCCTCGGCTACGTTGTAGCCCATGCTACACTTCGCCCGACCCGCGAGACCCTTACCATGCGCATCCGCTTCCTCATTCTCCTCGCTCTGCTGCTCTCAATCCTCCCCGCCTGTCAGGCCGCCGCTGAAGCTCCCAAGCTCCGCGCTGTCGCCACCGTCGGCATGCTCACCGACGCCGTCCGCATCATCGGCGGCGACCGCGTCGAAGTCACCGGCCTCATGGGCGAGGGTGTCGACCCGCACCTCTATAAGGTTTCCCCCGGCGACCTCCGTCTGCTCTCCACCGCCGACATCGTCTTCGCCGTCGGTCTCCACCTCGAAGGCCGCATGGTCGACGCCCTCGAGAAACTGTCGAAGAACCGCAGCATCGTGCTCGTCGGTCAGCAACTCGACCACACCCTCCTGCGCTCCGACGAGGGCGACTCCCACGACCCGCACATCTGGTTCGATGTCGCACTCTGGAGCAAAGCCCTCGAAGCCGTCGAGAAGGGCCTCATCGCCGCCGACGCCGCCGGCGCCGACACCTACAAGACCAACGCCAAGAAGTACCGCGACGACCTCGCCGCCCTCCACGAGTGGGTGAAGCAAGAAATCGCCACCATCCCCAAGCCCCAGCGCGTCCTCGTCACCGCCCATGATGCCTTCGGCTACTTCTCCCGCGCTTACGACATCGAAGTCCTCGCCATCCAGGGCGTCAGCACCGACAGCGAGGCCAGCCTCCGCGACATCAACGCCCTCGTCGACACCCTCGTCGCCCGCAAGATCCCCGCCGTCTTCGTCGAGTCCTCCGTCCCCCGCAAAGCCATCGACGCGCTTCGCGAAGGCGCTGCCGCCCGCAAACACTCCGTCTCCGTCGGCGGCGAGCTCTTCTCCGACGCGATGGGCAAATCCGGCACAGACGAAGGCACCTACATCGGCATGGTGAAGCACAACGTGATCGCCATCGTCCACGCCCTCAAGCCCGCCGACGCCTCCACGCCAACCTCGCCCGCTACCACCAAGTGACCATGCCCGCCCCGACCACTTCCACCATCGCCACCACCACGACCGCCGTCGAAGTCCACGACGTCACCGTCGCCTACCACAAAAAGCCCGTGCTGTGGGATATCGACGTCTCCTTCCCCGCCGGCTCGCTCGCCGCCATCGTCGGCCCCAACGGCGCCGGCAAGTCCACCCTCCTCAAGTCCATCCTCGGTCTGCTCCCCATCGCCTCCGGCCGCATCGAAGTCTTCGGCAAGCCCCTCGCCCAGGTCCGCGACCTCGTCGCCTACGTCCCCCAGCGCGAGAGCGTCGACTGGGAGTTCCCAGTCAGCGTCTTCGACGTCGTGCTCATGGGCCGCTACGGCCGCCTCGGCTGGTTCCGCCGCCCATCCAAGGCCGACCGCGACGCCGCCGACGCCGCCCTCCACAGCGTCGGCATGACCGAGTTCCGCGACCGCCAGATCAGCCAGCTCTCCGGCGGCCAGCAACAGCGCGTCTTCCTCGCCCGCGCCCTCGCTCAGGACGCCACCCTCTACCTCATGGACGAACCCTTCGCCGGCGTCGACGCCGCGACCGAGCAGTCCATCCTCGAAGTTCTCCGCACCCTGCAACAGCAAGGCCGCACCGTCATCGCCGTCCACCACGACCTGCAAACCGTCCGCTCCTACTTCGACTTCGTCGCGATGCTCAACCTCCACCTCGTCGCCGCCGGCCCCATCGAGATCGCCTTCTCCGCAGACAATCTCAAACGCACCTACGGCGGGCGCCTCACCCTGCTCGACGAAGTCACCGAAGCCGTCCGCCGCGGCGGCACGCTCCCGCGTTCTCCATGAGCGAACTCCTCCGCCTCATCACGCTGCAAGATTCCAACACCCGAATGGTGCTGCTCGGCACCGGCGCGCTCGGGCTCGCCGCCGGCGTCATCGGCGCCCTCGCCGTCCTTCGCCGCCGCGCCCTGGTCGGCGAC
>VYLH01000015.1_pt1 | contig 86364 bp, 72 predicted proteins | sample 5114361 | NCBI WGS metagenome assembly VYLH01 (sample SAMN12291772, study PRJNA351875) | freshwater metagenome | isolation source: freshwater lake | place: USA: Michigan, Kent Lake | collected 2013-08-15
CCCCACCCCCACCCCCGGCCGCAGGGTGACGAACCGCGGCGTCGCCCCTGCCATCGCGACGCAGGCCCGGTAGCTGTCATAGAACGGTTCGAACAGAATCACCTCATCACCCGGGTTGATGAGCCCCAAGAACGTTGCCGCGATCGCCTCCGTGCAGCCGCTGGTGATCGTCACGTGGGCGTCGGGGTCCAGCGGCACCCCGGTCCGCCCCGAGAACGCCCCCGCCACCGCCTGGTTCAGCTTCGGCACACCTGACATTCGGGCGTACTGGGCTTCCCCGGCGTCGATGGCGGACTTCGCAGCGGCCTTGGCAGCTTCCGGGCCGTCGAAATCCGGGAACCCCTGGGCCAGATTCACCGCCCCGTGCTTGTTGGCCAGTGCGGTCATCTCCGTGAAAATGGTGGTGCCAAAGGGCTGCAGGCGGGCGGCGACTCGGGTCATGCTCAGACTGTACCGGAGAAACCGTGCACCTCTCAAACGACAGGAACCGACAGGGCGGCCATCGACTACGGATCCGCTGGCGGAATCTGCCGATCGGCTGCTGAATCTGCGGGAAATCCCGGCGATCCTCCGATAATGTTGCGCCCCTTCGTGTCGGGATGGACGTCGCTCGCCGCGTCTTCCAAAGTCCGCCACGAAGAGACCTTGCAGACAAATGTTCGCGTCCGGCCGAACCGGGCGTCCAACGGATTCAGTTTCTCATTTACGGAGCATCGGACATGGAAGGGTTCTTCACGTTCAAGCGCGTTCTCACCGCGGGCCTCCTCGCCGCCAGCCTTGCCCTCAGCATGGGTATGGGCGGGTGCAGCAACAACAAGCAAGCCGCGGCCGACGCCGAGCAGGAGTCCGCTGAGCTCCGCCAGAAGAACGCGCAGCTGGAGCAGTCGCTGCGTGAACGCGACGCGACGATCGCGGAACTGCAGCGCAACCAGACCCAGCAGGTGCAGCCCGCACCGGCGAACGATTTCGCTGCGGGCGGCTCGCCGCGCGGCGCCCGCGCGGGCGACTTCGGCAGCGACGTCGGCGTCGACCAGACCCGCGAGGGCACCCGTCTGACGATCGCCGGCGATGTGCTCTTTGCCTCTGGCCAAACGACGCTCAAGGACAGCGCCAAGAAGACCCTTGATAAGGTCGCCAGCGAGCTCAAGAGCAGCCGCTACAACCAGTACAGCATCCGCGTCGATGGCTACACCGATAGCGATCCGATCCGCAAGAGCAAGTGGGCGAGCAACGAAGCCCTTTCCGAAGCCCGTGCCAGCACGGTCGAGAAGTACCTCGCCTCAAAGGGCGTGAGCTCTTCTCGCATCTCCGCCGTCGGCCGCGGCTCGGCGAATCCCAAGTCGACCAAGGCCGCCAGCCGCCGCGTCGAGATCTTCATTCTGGATCGCTGAATCAACAGCGGCTTATCCTGAATTTCTCTGCAAGGCCCGTGGAAACACGGGCCTTGTTCTTTTCTTGATTGAATCTCGGTGGGCCCGGCCTCTGGCCGGTATGCACTTCGCCTGCACGTCGCACGATTGATCTGGACGTCGTTGATCGCCGGTGGCCGGTCCGATTGATTCCACATGAATTTCGGCGTGGCGCCGAATCTGAACCTTTGGACGCGTCGGACTCACTGCACCTCCGCCGCCGTGCGTTCGGGATGGGCGTGTGGGGGAATCACGCACAACGCGGCGGATGCCCGCGGCCTGTCGCCGCCATGCTGTCGCTGCGCCTTGGAGTCTTGCATGAAACGCTTCACGTTCCCCGCTCTTCTCGTCACGTCGGTTGCCGGCCTCGCCCTCGCCGGAGACTGCGGCAAGCAGTCTTCCTGCTCCGACCAGTCCAAGTCGCGCGAGAGCAATGTCACGATCACCAAGGCTTCCTACAAGGGCGACAAGGACAAGGCCGCCAAGCTTGACATCGTCGACACCGCCGTCGGCGTGGGCAACTTCAAGACCCTGGCCGCCGCGTTGCAGGCCGCGGGCCTCATCGAGACTCTGAAGGGCAAGGGTCCGTTCACAGTCTTCGCCCCGACCGACGCCGCGTTCGAGAAGCTTGGCACCGCGACCATCACCGACCTGCTCAAGCCTGAGAACAAGGCCAAGCTCGCGGCGATCCTCACCTATCACGTCGTCCCGGGCCGCGTGCTCGCCAAGGACGTGAGCACCATGGGCGTCGCGACCGTCAACGGCCAGCGCGTCGACCTCGTTGTCAAGGACGGCAAGGTCACCATCGATAACGCCAATATCACGGCCACCGACGTGCTCGCCAGCAACGGCGTGATCCACGTGATCGACACGGTGATCCTCCCCAACGACCAGACCATCGTCGGCACCGCCGTTGCCAACGGGAAGTTCACCACGCTCGCGAAGCTGCTGCAGGCCGCCGATCTCGTCGACACGCTGAACGGCACCGGCCCCTTCACCGTCTTCGCCCCGACCGATGAGGCGTTCGCCAAGCTCGACAAGGCCACGGTCGAGAGCCTGCTCAAGCCGGAGAACAAGAGCAAGCTGCAGGAAGTTCTGAAGTACCACGTTGTCAGCGGCCGCGTGTTCAGCGACGCCGCCCTCAAGGCCGGCCACGCCAAGACCCTGCAGGGCGAGAGCGTGAAGATCAAGGTCGAGCAGGGCAGCGCCAAGGTTGACAACGCCAAGCTGATCGCCACCGACATCGACACGACCAACGGCGTGATTCACGTCGTCGACACCGTGCTCATGCCGAACTGATCGTCCCTCCTCACCCTGCATCTCTCGCGGCAAATCCCTTTCCCGCGACCAACGCGAGAGATGCAACTGCCACGCCGCTCCTTCCGGGGCGGCGTGGTTTTCTTTGGGACACCAGCGTTTCTGGCCAGGGCGATGACCGTTGCGCGAGACCTGGAAGCGTCCTCGCGTGGCAAAGACCACAGCCGCTCAGGGGCACATCAACGCGTTGTAGGCGTCGGCGAAAAGCACGAAGTCTGCGTCGTCGGTCTGGCCGTCGCCGTTAAAGTCGGCCGCCATGGTCACGAGCTCGCTGTACGCGCCGGCGAAGAGCACGAAATCAGCATCATCGACCATCGCATCGGCATTCAGGTCGGCGGGGCAGCTTCCGGGCTGGACCGTGAACTTCAGCAACGCGGCCGGCGAGGCCGAGACGCCTGCGACGCCGTCGCCGCTGGGGAAACTGGACGCGAGAGCCGGATCGACAACGTCGCCGTCGAGCAACTGACTCGACAGCGCGGACGCCGGCGGCGTAACCACCGTCACGGTGTACTCGCTCGGGCTGAGCTTGCTCTCAAAGGACAGACTCGCGATCTGGGTCGGGGCGTTGTACGAGAACGCGAATGGAACGGGATCGCCGTTGCTGCGTGTGACCGCGAAGTTCGCACCCGAAACGCTCATCGCCTCGCTGAACGTGAACTGAATCGAGCTGGGCGATGAGGCGAACACGGAGACATCGCCGGCGAGGGGAGTCGTTTCGAGAACCACGGGCGGCCCGACCAGCGGCGACTCGCCGTTGATGCCGTAGTTCAGGACCCATCCGTCGGGATCCACGAGGAAATCGCTCGCGGTCGCGGCGCCGGAGTTCCGCACGAAGAAACTCGTTCTCGCCTTGGGCACCACGGTGTGTTCGACGTTTCCCGACGGCGTGAGCAGCCGAACCTTCAACGGCGTTGTGAACGTGGGCCACGCGAGATCCTGGGTCTGTCGGATGTGCATCCGCGTCCAGTTCTTGCCGTTGAGCGTGAAGCTCTGAAGCCCCTTGGCGTATGTCGGGGCGCCGGGGCCGTAGACCCATTCCGCGAAGAACGGCTGCAGGTTCAGGCCGGAGACCTGCTCGGCGACGGCGCGGAACTGTTCGGTCGTGCTGGTCGCGCCAGCGTACTGGGCCCGCCACTGGCGCAGGATGTTGTAGAACACCGTGTCACCGACCATGCCGCGGAGCATGTGGAAGACCCAGGCGCCCTTGCGGTAGCGCAGGTCGTAGTTGAAGAGCTCGGGGTCGTTGGTGGTGTCGAAGGCGTAGACGGTTCCGAAGACCGCCGTGGGGCGCGGCCGCAGTTGGCCCTGCATGTAGCCGCGGAGCGTGGCAAGGCCGGATGATCCGGGTCGCAGTTCGTAATAGATGGCCTCGCAGTACGAAGCAAGGCCCTCGTTGAGCCAGAGGTCGTTCCAGGTTCGACAGGTGAGTTCATCGCCCCACCACATGTGTGCCAGTTCGTGCGCGGTCACGACATCCCAGAACGTGCCCTGGCCCGACATGGTCTGGTGTTCCATGCCGCCGGCGAACGGGAACTGGTAGATGCCGTAGCCCTCGTTGGGGAACGGGTACTCGCCGAAGAGTGGCCGGAAGATATCGAGCATCGTCGAGATCTTCTCCCACTCGGCGCGACGAGCGGGAGTGTCCCACGAGGTGTAGATGTAGTAACGCAGCGGGAACGACACCGTACCGCCGTCGATTCCCGGCGCGGTGTATGTCTGGTTCCAGTTGGTGTACTGGGCGATGCTGAAGCACGCGAGGTAGGTCGACATGGGATACGCGCTGACCCAACGCGTCACGGATTTTCCGTTGCCAAGCGGCGTCACCGACTGCAGTGTTCCGTTTGACACGCCCGTGAGCTCGTCGGCGTGGGTGATCTCGATCTCCCACGTCGCCTTGTCGCTGTTGTCACCGGGCGCGCCGAAGTCGCCGTCCTTGCAGGGCCACCACGTCGCCGCGAAGTACGGCTGGCTCAGCGAACTGATGACTGGCAGCCCGCCCTGGGTATCCCAGAAGACCGATCCGAAGCCCAGCGAGCTGTGGGCCGAGCCCGAGTACGGGATCGTGACCGTGAACGTCTCGCCGTTGTTGTACACGCGGTCGAGCGTGACCAGCTTGCCCCAGGTGCCGACACTCGCGGGTGCTGGAACCGCGTTACCGCTCACGAGCATCGACCCGACCGTAAAGGTGTTGTTGAGCACGAACGTAAAGGTGCTCAAGCCGTCGACGAGACTCTTGACCGTGATGGTGCTGGTGCCGGTGATGGATTGCGTCGTCGCAAACGCCTCGAGCTGCACCTTGTTGTGCAGCACGTCGGTGTCGCTCAGGGCAGACCGATCGCCGAAGGCAATGAGCGGCGGGAACGCCGCCGCGGGCGGGAGGCCCATCGCATGACGCGTCCTCGCCAGTTGTGACTTCCCACAGCCTTCGTGACATTCATCACCGGCATGGGGGTCGTGCACAACGCCGCGCTGATCCTGTGCCTGAGCCGCCACCGCAACGGAACTTGCCAGTCCCGCGGCCGCGATCAATCGGGTAACACCGAACCACCCTGCCACGCGTACCTCTCTGCTCCGGTTACGAACCGACCGACAATCTGTATGAAGTCGGCATTCGCGTCCACGAATCCTTCGCCCGACGCCTCAGATGTGGTGCATAAACGCTCCGATTGCACACCCATTCCGCGCCACGACCGGAAATACGCGCGAAAGCGGTCGTCGGATCGCCAATTTGGGGATGCCAAGCACCCAAACACCTTCCGCACAGCAAACACGCGCCCCCACGGCACGCCGCTCCCGACGGCCCGTTGCTATTCTTGAACGAGCCTGCGGGTGTAGCTCAGTGGTAGAGCGTCAGCCTTCCAAGCTGAATGTCGAGGGTTCAAATCCCTTCGCCCGCTTTTCGGATGGGTCGCCAGCCCTTGGACGTGGCTGGCCGGCAACTGTCGCCAAAACGCCACGATCGCTCAACCGGATTGATCCGCGGCTCGATGTTGCGTTTCATGAACGCGCCCGACCCGATTCCGCCATTCCACCGCCATCCCGAAGCGAACGAAGGCCAGCAGCCGCTGCCGCGGAGCATCACCCGGGTCGACAGCGGACCGGTGCAGATCGACCGTGTGGCGGCACTGGTACACGAGCTCGACAATCTGCTCGACGGCTCACTGCGCTGCGTAAGCCTTGCGGTGCGCACTCTCAACGCGCAACCAGGACAGGTCGGTCTTGGCGAGATTGACTCGGTGCGGCATCAGCTTGAGACCGCTGCGAAGGCGCTCGAACGCATGGCCGGACTCGTGCACGCAGCGATGCGTGGTCGCAGCTACACCATCGGGTCTCTGACTACCGACAACGCACCGACGGTCACGCTTCGCGATGCGATCGAGCACGCCGCCGACGTGATGCGGCTGTCGGCGCAGCAACACCATACGGCCGTCCATGTCGATGTTGACCCCGCCCTCGCCGACTGCCCGGCCGGGCCGATCTACTCGGCGCTTCTCAACGGCATCAAGAACGCGGTGGAATCGGTCGCGGCCGCGGGAGGACGCGGCACGGTTCATGTGAACTGCCGCGTCGAAGCAACATCGAGCAGCCGCTCCCGCGCGCCGGGGAGCTCGCAGCGCTGGGTCCGCATCAACGTCATCGACGACGGCGTCGGCATTGCCCGAGGCGTGCCCGCATCCAAGCTCTTCGACGCAGGATTCACAACCAAGCCCGACGGCCACGGCATCGGCCTGGCGCTCACACGCAGCATCCTCGAACGCATGGGCGGCCACGCCGAGCTGTGCGCTCGCGAGGACACGAGCTCGCGCCGCCCAGGTGCCGTGCTGACCTTGCGATTCCCGGTCGTCGAGACGGTCGCCGACGAACGAAAGGTGGGCTGAGCGTTGCCAAACCCCACCGATTCCACTGGCAGCAGCACCACAAACGCCCCGAGCCGAACCCCTGGCCACCCGAGCGGCCGGGCCGCGGCACCCCGCGTTCTGATTGTCGATGACGACACCATCGTCGCTGAGTCGCTTGCCGAGTTCCTGAACCGAGAGGGGTACGCGGCCGCGACGTGCCTGAGCGCACCCGAAGCGCTCGCCACGCTCGAGAAAGCTGAAGAATCCGAGGCCGGGCCATTCGCGCTCGCGTTGCTCGACGTGACGCTGCAGGGCATGTCGGGCATCGAGCTGCTCCGCGAGATCGGCAAACGCCGGCTCGGGATTGCGTGCGTCATGCTCACTGGATACGGCACGATCGAGTCCGCGGTTGAGGCGCTGCGTCTGGGCGCGTGCGACTACCTGATCAAGCCGGTTGTCGACAAGGAGCTGCGTCTCAGCCTGGAACGCGCCATCCGCCAGAGAGCACTGCTTCATGAGAACAAGACGCTCCGCAAGCAGCTCGACGGTCGCCGCGGGCTGGAGACCATCGTCGGTTCTGATCACCGCATGCGGAAGATCTACGAGCTGATCGAGGCCGTCGCGCCCAGCCGGACCACCGTGCTCATGACCGGCGAATCGGGAACCGGAAAGAGCCTCATCGCCCACGCGATCCACAAGGCAAGTCCACGCGCCGCACGACCGTTCATCGAGCTCTCCTGCGGCAGCATTCCGGAAACACTTCTCGAATCCGAGCTCTTCGGACACGTCAAGGGAGCGTTTACCGGCGCCCATGCGGACAAGGTCGGTCGCTTCCAGGCTGCCGACGGCGGGACCATATTTCTCGACGAGATCAACAGCGCCAGTCCCGCGATGCAGCTCAAGCTGCTGCGCGTGCTGCAGGAACGCAAGTTCGAGCCGGTCGGTTCGACGCAGACGGTCGAGGTGGATGCTCGCGTCATCCTCGCCAGCAACCAACCGCTCGAGACCCTTGTCGCCGACGGGCGGTTTCGACAGGATCTGTACTACCGCATCAACGTCGTGAAGATCGAGCTCCCGCCGCTACGCGATCGCGTGAGTGACATTCCGTCGCTCGCGGCGCACTTTCTTCAGATGCACGCCGCGGAGCTGGGGAAACAGGTCGTGGGCTTCTCGCCCGAAGCGACCACCGCGTTGCAGCGATACGCGTTCCCGGGCAATGTACGAGAGCTCGCGAACATCGTGGAACGCGCCGCCGTGCTGTCTCGCCGGCCGACTATTGAACTCGATGATCTGCCGCCACAGATCAACGGCGTCGAGGCCCCGAAACTCACGATCTCGTCAGCAGCCGACGACGACGCTTGGACGCCGATGTCGCTTGAGGAGGCGATGAAGGAACCCGAGCGCCGGATCATCCAGAAAGCGCTCAAGGCGAACAACTTCAATCGCCAGAAGACCGCCGAACAACTCGGGATCAACCGCACCACGCTGTACAAACGCATGAAATTGCTGGGTATGCAGCCCGAGGACGAACGCGCGGCGTAAGCGTCAATCGAATCCGCCCTTGCGGTTCTTCTTGATCTCCGACCGGAGCTTCTTGCCAGCGATCCGCCGCTCCTTCGAGCCGCGGCTGGGCTTGGTGGCCTTCCGCACCTTGGGCCGCTTCTGAGCGAGGATCAGTATCTCGCGAAGCTTCTCGAAGCAGGCGTCACGATTCCGGCCTTGTGAGCGATTGTCGTCGGCTTCGAGCAGGACATCGCCGGACGGCGTGATGAGATGCGGCGCAATGTGCTGCAGCCGCTGAACCGCCTCCGGGTGCATCGGAAGGTCGGCCAAGGCGATCCGCAGCTGGCAGCGGGTCGCTCGCTTGTTGACGTTCTGGCCGCCGGGGCCGGAACTGCTGGAGAACGTCACCTCAACCAGGCCGGGCGACACCCGCACGCCGGGGGCGAGTTCAAGACCGGACGGCGTGGGCGATTCGCGGGCATCTGGCATGGTGTCGCTCGGGCGTTGCCTGCATGGTATCGGCTCGCGGCGGGGCCTCTTCCACAGCCGATTTCGCACCGCCGCAACGTGCTCCGCCGATAGTGACGCCATGCCTCCGTCCTCCACTGCCACGACCTCGCCCGCACCGGACCCCGCCTTTTCGGAGCGAATGGCCAAGCCGCGTTCTCCGGAGGTTCCGGTCACCGAAGCGATGCGGCAGCGCATCCTGTCCAGAACCGCTGCGTGGCTCGGGGCGTCGGGCGTCACTCAGATCGCGCTCTTCGGCGCCGGACGCCACAGCCGCCCCATCATCCGCCAACCGTGGCTTGCGCACGGGATCCGCGTTGCGCTGGTCCTGGACGATAACCCGCGGCTGCCCTCAATCGGCGGCGTGCCGGTGGTGCGGCCCGGCGATGTACCGCTGCCCGCCGACATCGGCGCGATCGTCATCAGTTCTGAGTGCTATGAGGCCCAACTGTTCGAACGAGCGTCACGCCTGTTCGGCAATGCCGGCATCCCGATCGTGCGGCTCTATACCAGCGACGACGCGGCGTACGAAGCGAGTGCAACACTCGATCGTCTGCGGACGATCGAAGGCCTGAGCGATGCCGACGCCCGCTGGCTGGTCGACAATCGCGGCGAACGCCATGATGCCACACTGCCGATGCTGCCGCCCGCTCGCACGGAGCTGCACCTGCGCCGCTACGAACTCGCGGCCGACATCATGGCACGTATTGGGGCGAAGGCAGCCGCGGACCTTGCCTGCGGCACGGGGTACGGAGCGTCGCTGCTCTCACCGCCGCACGCTCCACGCCGCTACGTGGGAGTAGACATCGACGCCCGCACGATCGACTACGCCCGAGCTCGTCACGCCGGAGCGGATCGCGTGTTCCACTGCTGCTCCGCGGTCGCGACGCCGATCGAGTCGGCTTCGGTGGATCTGATCGCGAGCTTCGAGACCATTGAGCACATCGACGCCACGCAGGCGCTCGTCGATGAGTATTCCCGCGTCCTCAAGCCCCGCGGCGTGCTCGTGGTCAGCACGCCCAACAAGCTCGGGCCAACGCCCTTTCATGTGCACGATTTCGGCTCGATCGAGTTCCTCGCGGCGCTGGAAGACCGCTTCGAGGTGGTTGAGATGCTCGGACAACTGCCGCTCGATGAGGTGTATGACGCCGACCTTCCGCCGGGCATGTGGCGGATTGAGCTCGCCGCGGCACGCAGCGGGATCAATCTGGGACCCGCGACGGCGCCGGCGACCAAGCCGGACTTTCTCATCGCCGTTGCTCGCAAGCGTGGCAGCGGCGGGCAGCCGATTCTCGTGCCAGCGGCACCCGACGAGGTGATCGTCGAGACTCGTCACGGACATATCCGGTTCTTCTGCCCCAACGAGGCGACCCGCTGGCGAGCCCGAACGCTCTTGACGAAGGAGCCCGAAACGCTCGAGTGGATCGACCGTTTCGAACCCGGTGACGTCTTCTGGGATGTCGGTGCGAGCACGGGGCCGTACATGCTGTACGCGGCCGCTGCGGGCGTCGCGAGCAAGATCGTCGCTTTCGATCCATCGCCGTGGAACTGGTGGGTGCTCGCGGAGCAGATCCGACGTAGTGGCCTTGGCGATCGCGTGCTGGCGTATCCGCTCGCGGTCGCGGATCGCGCCGTCGCGGCTCCGCTGCACATGCGGCACACGCTCTGCGGCGGTGCGGGATCGAGCTTCGGCGAGCCCATCGGCGAGTTCGGGGAGCGGTTCACGCCCGTCTTCCAGCAAGCGGCCGTGGGTGTGCCGATTGATGAGCTGATCGAGCGATTCGGCCTGCCTTTTCCGAACCGGCTCAAGATCGACGTCGATGGTGCCGAGGAACGGGTTATCGGAGGTGCGAAGAGGTCGCTTTGTGACCCGCGTCTTCGCTCCGTGGTGATTGAGCTCGACAGCGCCCGCAAGGACCTGATCGAGCGGATCACGAAGGCGATGACCGACGCCGGCCTTCGCTTTGTCGCGAGACGCCACGCGGAGTTCGTGGATTCCACTGAGAACGCCAGCATCTTCAACTTTGAGTTCAGCCGCTGAAGGACACCCATGAGCACGACCATCGCGCCCGCCGCCGCAAACGTCGAGAGCAAGCCTCAGGCCTCGTTCAATGAGATTCCGACGGTGCACGCCGAGTACGCGCTGCGCAACGCCAAGGTGAACACGTGGCCGTTCCGGCATGCGGTGGTGCGGCCGCTCTTTCCGGCGTGGTACTATCAGGATCTCACATCGCTCTTTCCGACGGACGAGGCGTTTGTGCCGCTCAACAAGTACCACCCCGACCGCGGCGCGGTGTTCCTGACCGACCGCGGCGACGGCACCGATGATCTGGGCCGGCTGCCGGAGCCGCAGCGTGCGTTCTGGAGCGACTTCGCCCGCTCGTTCGGTTCCGATCGTTTCCGGGCTGCCCTGCTCGACCGTATTGGCGGCGAGTCGTACGTGGATCGCTATCTCAGCCGCAGCCGGGCGCTGATCCACCTTTCACTGGATCGCTGTGGGTACCAGATCGCACCGCACACGGATGTGGCCAAGAAGATCGTGACGGCGGTGTTCTACCTCCCCGATGTCGGCGACTTTACCAACGAGCCCTACGGAACGAGCGTGCTGGTGCAGAAGCCCGGCGCGGAGGAGATGAACCCGCAGGACTGGAACCGCTACGACATCGCGTACACGGCACCATTCATCGCCAACTCGCTGTTCACGTTCGCGGTGGGTACGAACTCGTGGCACGCGGTGAAGCCGGTGGACAAGCCGACGCGCCGGCGGAGCATTCAGTATTTCGTGTTCCTGAACGAGTAGCCGCGGAGGTTGGGTGCACTCCAAAAACGAAGCGGGGACCGACGAATCGGTCCCCGCTTTCATTTTTCACAAGCCAACCGGGCGAGCCCGGAATGGATTAGCGACGGCGACGGCCGGCGAAGACGCCAGCCAGGCCGACAAGGGCGAGGGCGCCGGGAGCCGGGACCTCGGTGTAGGTGATGTTGTCGATGCCGACCCAGTCATTGAAATCGCCGTGAGCGACGGCGGCGAAGAAGGCCGTGCCGAAGCCCGAGAGGCTGATGTTCTCGACGCCGCCGATGCCGCTGGCATCGAAGAAGCCGACCTGGGTGAAGCTGGCGTCGAACAGAGCGACGAAGGTCTGCAGACCATCGCGGCCGCCGGTGTCGCCGATCACGTCGAGCGAAATCGAAGTGATGCCGGTCGAAAAGCTGATCAGGAAGGACGGGTCGCCGTCCTCGACAAACCAGTCCGTGCTGAAGGCGTGCATGATGTTGCCGAGCGAGGCGTTGTAGCCGGCGCCGACGTCGGTGCTGGTCGCGGTCATGCCGGTGTTCGTCGCCCAGCTGCCGCCGGTGAAGGCGTTGGGGGTAAACGTCACGCCCCAAGCGGCGTACTGGTTGCTGATCGCAGTCAGATCGGAAATCGAATTGCCGAGCGCGTCCTGATCAAAGTTGATCGTGCGAGTGGCGGCGGAAGCGGAACCGGCGATCGCGGCAAGCGCGAGGGCCCCAATAGCGAACGTCTTCATATCTCTCTCCATCTCCAAAGGAATTTGTGCAAACGCCAGTGGCGGAAATCACTGGCCGTCGGATACGCCCGACTTGAGGAAGAGCATAACTGCGCAAGCGACGTTTCCACTGCACAAACGTGAATTTTCCGAAAAATTCGCGAAACGGACTGGAACCGAGACGTTTTTTAGCTTTATTTGGGTGTGTCGACTGGGGATCCGCCCAATCCCATTTGCCACAGAAATGACGAAGCCACCCTTTCGAGTGGCTTCGCACAAGACATTGATTTTTAAACACTTACTCAGCGGCGACGACGGCCAGCCGTGAGACCGAGAAGGCCGGCGAGGGCGAGGGCGCCCGGAGCGGGGATGCTGGTGAACTCAACGTCATCGAGGCCGATGAAGTTGGAGTTCAGGCCGAACGCACCGCCGTCCTCAACGAAGTAGCGGAAGCCGAAGCGGCCGCTGACCGGGCCAGCAAGGCCCGAGATGGTGATCGAGAACTGGGTCCAGCCCTCGGGGTAGCCCGTGGGCGAGGGATCGAGCGTGGGGTTGATGTCGAGCAGCAGGGTGCTGAAATCACCGACGCTGAACTCGCTGGCGCCGACGTTCGTGCTGGCGCCGTTGGTGCTCAGGCGGACCTGCATGCGATCCGGATAGGGGTTGGCATCGATGGTGCGGGTCCAGAACTTCAGGACGTCGCCGTTCTGGATCGTGTCAACCGGGGAGAACAGCCACGCGCTGATCGTGCCAACAGCGCCGGTGGCGTTGAAGTTCGCGAACGCCATCTGCGAGCCGCTGTGCGGAGCAAACGTGGTCGCGCCGTCGGTGAGGCCCCACTGGGTGGCGCCGACCGGATTGCTCGCGTTGAAGATCTGCCAACCGGGGACCGCGCCCTCGAAGCCTTCCGAGAAGCTCGCCATCGCCGAGCCAGCCACCGCCGCGAGAGCGGCGAACGCAAAAACTGCCTTCTTCATATATCTCTCTCCATCTCCCAGAACACAATGCGGACGGCGCGGAAACGCCGTTGTCGGCAACAACCGACGGGCGCATTGTACGACATTGCCCCGAAGTTCTGCAGGAAAACATCCGCAAATCGCACTTTTTGCTGGCGGACGCCAGAATTCTTATTTTGTTTGGGTGCGAGAACTTTGGCTGGCGCTTCTCGCTTCGCTTTCCCGGCCGCCTCCGGCAGAAGCCTGCCGGTGCCTTTGGTGGTCGCTATGCTTGACTATGTCTACTGCGACCGAGTCTCAGTCCACCACCAGCCCCGTCACCCTCACCCCCACCGCGGCCCGTGAGGTCAAAACGATCATTCAGCAGCAGGAACTCGACGCCGAAAAGGTCTGCCTCCGCATCGGCGTGAAGGGCGGCGGGTGCTCGGGGTTCTCGTACATCCTTGATCTGACCGAGACCAAGAAGGACACCGACGAGGTCTTCGAGCAGCACGGTGTTCGCATCATCTGCGACCCCAAGAGCCTGCTGTACCTGACCGGCGTGACGGTGGACTTCAAGGACGAAATCATGGGCCGCGGGTTCGTGTTCCAGAACCCCAACGCCTCCAGCACCTGCGGCTGCGGCTCCTCGTTCTCGGCTTGAAGAAAACAGAGCGGGAAGGGGTGAGGGCCGAGGCTTAAGGCCTGGCTGTCATGTCGCGCGCTCTCGGCGGTCGACGGGTTCGTGTTCCGAGCCGAGATTTCAGGCAAGTCTGATCCGATTTCGCATTCATGGTTGTCGGTCGTCACGCTCTCCGGTAAACTGGTCGCTGGAATCCGGGTGCCGAGTTGAGCCGCGGGCTCGCGTGGCGGCCGGGGTTCGTTGCCAGAGGGGCGAGAGGTGACCAGAAGCAGCACCGGTGCGGCGGGTGGCCGCGGGTGACTGACGATCGGGATTGCGTCGCAGGGATTGCGCGATGAGCCAGGCCACGTACGGACAGGAAACGACACAGAGCTACGCGCCGCCCACGGTGACGCAGTTTTCCGTTTTCCTCACCAACAAGGTCGGCAAGCTGTTCGACCTGGTCGAAGCCTTCGACGGCTCGACGTGCGCGATCTGTGCCCTGTCGGTGCACGAGGCGACCGATCACGCGGTCGTGCGGCTGATCACGAATTGTGCCGCGGATGCGCGACGGGTTCTGAACAACGAAAAACTGCCGTTCAGCGAGAAGGAAGTCCTGGTCGTTGAACTCTCGAAGGGGCACACGCTGGCAAGCATGTGCCTCTCGCTTTTGGGGGCGGAGCTGTTCATCCAGTTCGCGTACCCGCTGATGCTGCGGCCCAACGGCACCCCCACCATCGCGCTCGCGGTGGACGATCCGACACTGGCGGGGCAGATCCTGCGGCGGAAAGAGTTCCGGATCTTCGGCGAGTGCGACCTGCCCAGCGACGGCGAGCATCAGCACTGAGCCCGCGGCGTGATGCCGCTCACACCATGATCGCACTCGTCCAGCGTTGTCTCCGCGGTTCAGTGGAAGTCGACGGCGTGATCGTCGGCGAGATCGGCAATGGCCTCACGGTCTTTGTCGGCTTTCAGCCGAACGACGGCGAGGCGCTCGACGAGAAGCTCGTCGCGAAACTGCTCGCCCTGCGAGTGTTCGCGGACGACGCGGGCAAGATGAACAAGAGCGTTGTGGATTCGGGCGGGAACATCCTTTTGATTCCAAATTTCACCCTCGCCGCCGACACCAGCGGCGGGAACCGGCCCAGCTTTACGACCGCGATGCCTCCGGATCTGGCCCGGGCGCGGTTCGAGCGGCTGGTTGCGTTGCTCAAGGCGCGGCTGAGCAATGCCCAGTGCGGCCGCTTCGGCGCGGACATGAAGATTCAGGTCCTGAACGACGGGCCGGTGAATCTGATCCTGCGATTGGAATAGTGGAGGTCGCGTGCCGTGGGTCGGCGGCTTTGGACCCACCCACGCTTCAGCGCCGACTGACGGACTTTCGCGGGTCGCCTCAGAGCAGGCGACCCACGGCACCCGAGCGCGGGATTCTCAATGCACGCCTTCAGCCGCGAGCCAGCGCTCGGCGTCGAGGGCGGCCATGCAGCCCATGCCCGAGGCGGTGACGGCCTGGCGGTAGTGGCTGTCGGCCACGTCTCCGGCGGCGAACACGCCCGGGATGTTGGTGTACGAGTTGCGCTGCTTGAGGGCGATGTAGCCGCTCTCGTCGAACTCGATGCCGCTGCCCTTGAGGAACTTGGTCGCGGGGGTGTGGCCGATGGCGATGAAGAGGCCCTTCACCTCAAGCGTCGAGAGCTCGCCGGTGACGGTGTCCTTGAGGAGGACGCCGGTGATCTTGTCGTCGCCCAGCACATCCTCAACGGCCTTGTTGAAGAGCACCTTGGCGTTGGGGCGGTCCATGAAGCGATTCTGCATGATCTTGGAAGCACGCAGGGAATCGCGGCGGTGGATGACGTAGACGGTGGAAGCGAACTTGGTGAGGTAGGAAGCCTCTTCCATCGCGGTGTCGCCGCCGCCGACGACGGCGAGGGGCTGATCGCGGAAGACGGGGAGCGCGCCGTCGCAGACGGCGCAGGCGGACACGCCGCCGCCCATGGTGGCGAGTCGCATCTCGTTGGGAAGGCCGAGCCAATTGGCGACGGCACCGGTGGCGATGATGACGCTGTGAGCCTTTACGACTTCGCCGCTAGAGATGTGGAGTTCGAAGGGCCGCTTGGAGAAGTCGCAGCGGGTGATGTCCTCGCCGATGACCTTGGTGCCGAAGCGTTCGGCCTGTTGCTGGAAGAGACCCATCATCTCAGGGCCCATGACGCCGTGGGGGAAGCCGGGGTAGTTCTCGACCTCGGTGGTGAGCATCAACTGGCCGCCGGGGAGGACGGGGCCGGGATCCTGCTTGGGAATGCCGGTGTACACGACCGGGTGGAGCTGGGCGCGGGCGGCATAAATCGCGGCGGTCCAGCCCGCGGGGCCGGAGCCGATGATGACGACCTTTTTGATGCTTTCTTTTTCCACGGATCCGCTCACGCGTAGGTTCCTTTGTGTGTCGCAGTCCGGTCCAGAGATTCGATGCCGCCGCCGACGCCGCGGTGCACGACGGAGCAGCGGCCGATACCGCAGCGATTACTTGAGGTCGCCGAGTTCCTTGAGGTGCTGCCGGTAGAGGCTGAGGACGCTGGGCCAGAGCAGGTAGTCGACGTCGGGGACTTTCTCGACGGTGTTCTGCACACGATCAGCGAAGTTCGGCTTGTTGTCGGAGCCGACGCTGTAGATGATGCAGTTGTCGTCACGCACCTTGGCGGCGAAATTCACGCCGTCGCCGCTGACGATCTTGATCTCGTGCGGCACAGGGTCCTTGGACTTGTCGAAGTGGGTATCGCGGATCGGAACGAAGTACTCGAGCGGCGGCTTGGCGTTGTTCTGGATGTTGGGGTTGTACGGATCGGTATCGAGCCGCGGCATCCATTCGGGCGCGATCGAGGAGAGCTTGGGCGGGAACTGCTTGCGGGCGTAGAAGAATCCGACGATTCCCAGCGACTGCCGCGTGCCGACGATCTCGACGCGAACAGCCTGACGCAGGTTGAAGAGTTCGCCGATATCGGGAACGGTCGCGGAGAGGATCGCGAACTGGTTCGCGTCCATCTTGCTGCGCTCGAACGGCAGACTGTTGAGTGTGTGGAACCACTCGAGCGGCCAACGCTTCTTGTAGTCGTCTCCGAGCTTTTTCACTTCATCCGTGGTCGTGGCCCAGTCGGCATGGCCGGAGCCAGCGCCCTTCCACGACGCTGCCTCGCTGAACAGACGCAGCGGTCTCTCGGCCGAAGTCAGCAGCGCCATGGTCGTCGGGAACGTGCGTTCGTTGACGCCGGCCCGGGGGACCATGACCAGAGCCACGGCCTGATCGGCGCCGATGAGGTCGGCCTGCGGCATCAGGATGCGGTCGATGCGGAGATCGGCGGTGCCTTCCAGGCGTTGAATCCCGATGCGGATCTGCTCGGCGGTGAGCTCCTGCTTGCCGCGGAAGTCGAGGTACGCAATGTCACGTATGCGCTCCAGCGACGAGATCATGGTCCGAAGGCCCCAGCGTGACTCCTTGAAAAACTGGCGATCGGAGATCTGCCGACCGAGGGCGAGCAGCCGTCCCATCAGCCCGAGCGCGTCGTTGATCTTGGACTCGCTCTGCAGCCGCGTCGCCTCGACGTTGATCAGCACCGCGAGCGCATCGAGCTTCGGCAGATAGAGGAACTGGGCGGCGGAAAGCAGCGGCGGATCGCCGAGCTCGGTGTACAAGCCAGCCTTCACGAGATCGGGCGTCACCGCGGCGACGCCGTACGCCTGGCCCCAGGCCATGGGTGTGCCGCTCTTGACGGGCTCGGTCGCCTTCCTGAGTGCGACGATCGCGGCCTGTTGGGCCGGTTTGGTCGCCCAGGCGACGGCTTCGTTCCAGGCCTGCATGCCCGGAACGAGCAGCCGGGCCTTCTCGAGTTCGCGAATCGAGGCGGGCACCGGCTCAAGATCCTTCAGCGCCGGGATCAGGATGGAATCGCTCCGCCGATCAGCGGGAATGTCGGCGTACATCCCGTTGACCTTGGAGATGTAATCCTGTGCGGCGGCGGGCTGGCTGAAGCCGGCGGCGAGCGCGAAAAGGAGAGCTGCGGCGAGCGCGCGGGCGGGTCGGGTGAATCGGTTCGTGACGGAAATCCTGAGCATGGGCCGATCGTAGCCGATGTGCGGGCGTCGCTCGCGCGATGCGAGGCTGGGCGCGGGCCAAAAGCAGCGCGACCGGAGCCAGGCTCCGGTCGCGACGCTCACAAGTCGAGTTGCGGCGATCGGGCGGTCAGGCCCGAGGCCGAGAGAGAGCAGAGGCTTAGCTCGCCCGGGCGCCGTCAAAGGTCACGCTGCTGCCGCGGGTGGCGCGGGGCGGGGCGGACTGGTCGCTGCGACCGGCGTCACGGAAGAACTTGCTGGGGCGCTCATCGGTGAGACGCTGATTGAGCTTGGTGAGAGCCTCGTCCACGATCTGGCGGACGCGCTCGCGGCTGATCCCGACCTCGTCGGCGACTTCCTTGAGCGTCAGTGGCTCGCAGCCGTCGAGGCCGAAGCGGAGGCGGAGAATTCGGGCCTCGCGGTCGTCAATGGTTTCCAAGAGACGGCGAAGGGTGCCGAGCTCGTCGTCGCGGAGCACGTTCTCGTGCGGGGTGGAACCCTTGGAGTCGGCGAGGATGTCGCTCATCTTGAGCAGATCGCCGTCGACGTCGCGGGTCTCGCCGCTGCTCTGGAAGGCCTTCACGGCCCGCTTGATGACACGGAGCTTCTTGACGGGCAGGTCCATCGCTTTGGCGAGCTCGGTGAGGCTGGGCGGGTAACCCAGTTCGCTCTCCAACTTGCGAGCGGCGATCTTCCACTTGGCGATCAGTTCGACCATGTAGGCCGGGACGTGCACGGGCTGGGTCGCATTGACCAAGGCACGCTTGATGGCCTGCTTGATCCACCAACTGGCGTAGGTGCTGAACCGGGCGCCCTGCGAGGGGTCGAAGCCCTCGACGGCGCGCATCAGACCGATGTTGCCCTCTTCGATCAGATCGGAGAGCTGCAACCCGCGGTTGGCATAGTTCTTGGCAATCGCGACCACCAGCCGGAGGTTGGCGCGGATCATCCGCTCCCTCGCCTTGGCGCAATTGTCGTTGATGATCGCCCAGCCGAGTTCTTTCTCCTCGTCGGCGGTCAGCAACTTGGTCTTGTTGATCTCTGAGAAATACAGCTGCAGGTCGGACTGGACCTGAGCAGAACCCGTACGGGCTCGAGCGGAACTCGTCGCCACTGTTCTACCACCTTCTGGGGCACCACACCCCTCTCGCTCCTCGCCCGGTCGCACAAACCGGGCACACCACGGGATTTGCTACGCAGCCTTGTCCCATCCGGTTGCCATCGACCTGCGGAAAGGTCAATATGAACCCGACGGCGGCGTCTGCGCATTTCCTCCCATATGAACCATGTCACAAACTGCGTCAAATGCAAACCCGGCAGGCAGAAAATGTGAAAATTTTCCGAGAACTCCGGCATCGGACCCCGCGAAAACTTCCGAAATAGTCCGAGAGGCCTTGACACCCTTCCAGAATCCTCACAGATTGAGCCTCTAAACTCCGCCAGATGTCCCGCGACCTGTCATCCATGTTGAACGAGTGGCCTTACGAGCCGGGCGCGATCAATGCCCGGATCGTGGAGGGTGATGACGGCACGCCGCGGATCCAGATACGAGTCGACCTGGGCATTTTGCAGATGTTCCCAACCGGTCGCCCGGACGGACAGTCGCCGCACGGGTTCCCGAGTTTGCTTGAGTACTACGAGGCGCAGCTCGACGGCACCGAGGGCGAAGAAGAGGGCGGCGGGTCAGAGAAGTTCGCGCTGGCCCCCGAAGACTGTCGCCTTCTGCGCGAAGAGGCGGTGCAGTACTACCACCGCTATTTGGCGTTGCTGGCGCTTGAGGATTTCGAGGGTGTCGTCCGGGACACGACTCGCAACCTGCGGGTTCTCGACCTGTGCGCCGCGCACGCCGAGACCGAGGGCGATCGCTCGGTGCTGGAGCAGTTCCGGCCGTACATCCTGATGTTGCGTGCCCGGGCGATGGCGAGCCAGGCGATTAAGGACAACGAGCCCAAGGCGGCGGTGGTTGCGCTCGACCAGGGGCTTGAGGCGCTGCGGCAGTACTTTGCGAACGCCGGACAGCCGCAGATGTTCGACGCTTCGGCCGAGGCGGACATGCTGCGCGGGATGCGGGAGTCGCTGGTGCCGAAGTTGCCGGTGTCGCAGCAGTCGGAGCTTCGGGCGCGGCTGGCGTCGGCGATTGAGTCGGAGAACTACGAGCTGGCGGCGATCTTGCGTGACGAGCTGAAGATGCTCGGCGTGACGGCGGCTCCGCTGCCGGCGGGCAAGAGCGAGAAGACCGAGCACAAAAAGGATTGATCGGCGATCGAGCCGCAGTTCGGGTCCGCGGACGTTTGCCCGCGACCATCGGCGTTCGCTCGCTATCGTGTGCGTGTGACCGGATTTCTGCCATTCTCGTCGCGGACCGTGGACGATGCGGCGTTCTATGTGAGCGTGGCGGTGGAGCGCGGGATCGATCGCGTCGGCGACGGTGCGGAACTGCTGTATGCCGTGCCGAGGAAGATGAGCGAGCCGGCACCGATCGTGGGCGAGCGGGTGGATGTCCCGTTGGGTCGCAAGAGCGTGGCGGGAATCGTCGTCGCGGTGGGCGGGCGGGAACTGCTGGGCGAACTGGATCCGATCAAGTTGCGGCCGATTACGGCTCGGACTGGTGCGGGCCTGACGGGGCGTCTGGTCGAACTGGCGAAATGGATGAGCGCGTACTACGTCTGCCCGCTTGGGATGACGCTTGCCACAATGATGCCGGCGGCGGTGAAGAAGGACGTCGGCCGACGCGAACAGAAAGTGCTGGCGATGGCGGACCTCGATGAGGCGCGGCGTGCGGAGATCGCGGCGCTCGTCGGCAAGCCAGCGCGAGAGTTGTGGGAGCGGCTCGTGGCGGAAGACGCGCTGGCGATGCCGCTGCCGCCACTGGAATTGAAGGGCTTGCTGGGCGAGCGCACGATGCGGTCGATCAATCGCCTGATGGTGGCGGGGCTTATCGTCGAACAGAAGCGTGAGGTGATTCGCGCGGCGGAGATGCTCCCGCTGGGGGCGAATACGTTCGGCTCGGCGAAGGTGATCTCCCCCACCGCCGATCAGCAGCGGGTGATCGACGGCATCCGGCCGAGCGTGGAATCGTCGCGTTTCGGCGTGCACCTGCTGTACGGGGTGACCGGATCGGGGAAGACCGAGGTGTATCTGCGGCTGATCCGGGCCATGCTCGACGCGAGCGCGGATCGCAGTGCGATTGTGCTGGTGCCGGAGATCGCGCTCACCCCGCAGACTTCGGAGCGGTTTCTGGAACGCTTCGCCGACCGCGGCGTGGCGGTGCTGCACTCGGGGTTGACGGCGGCGCAGCGCAACAGGGAATGGACGCGAGTGGCGACGGGAGCGGCGCGCGTCGTCGTCGGTGCTCGCTCGGCGCTCTTCGCGCCGGTCGGCGCGCTCGGGCTGGTGATCGTGGACGAGGAGCACGATTCTTCGTACAAGCAGGATCAACTGCCGCGGTACCACGCCCGCGATGCCGCGATCAAGCGGGCGCAACTGGAGGGTTGTCCGATCGTGCTGGGCAGCGGTACGCCGTCGCTGGAGTCCTGGCACAACGCCGCGGGGGGCAAGTACACGCTGTGGAAGCTTCTGAACCGTGTCGGTGGTGGATCGCTGCCCGCGGTGCGGATCGTGGACATTCTCGAGGAGCGGCAGGCCGCCCGGAAGCAGGGTCTCGGCGATGTCAGCCTTGGCCCGACCCTTCGGCGGGAACTGCACGAGACAATGCGTGCCGGTGCGTCGGCGATTCTGCTGCTGAATCGCCGCGGGTACGCGACGTATGTCGGCTGCGCCGGGGGCGCGACGTGCGGCTGGAGCCTGTTCTGCGATCGATGCGACGCGAAGATGATCATGCACCGCGATCGGACGCTGCGGGCCGGCGAACTGGTGCGCTGCCATCACTGTCTCTCGGAGAGCGTCCTTCCGGCGAAGTGTCCGCGGTGTTCCCGCGGGATCGTGCGGCTGGGCGCCGGGACGCAACGCGTCGAAGAAGAAGTCGCGGCATTGCTGAGCGATGTCGGCGTTGATCCGGGGGCGCTCGTGCGCGTCGATCGCGACACGATGAAGACGGCGAGCGACTACTTCGGAGCGTTGGAGTCGTTTGCCAAGGGCAAGACCCGCGTGCTGCTGGGGACGCAGATGATCGCAAAGGGGCTGGATTTCCCGGGCGTGAGGCTCGTCGGGGTCGTGAGCGCCGATACGGGGCTCTTCATTCCTGACTTCCGCGCCGATGAACGAACGTTTCAGTTGCTGAGCCAGGTCGCCGGACGCGCCGGTCGGGCCAACGCCGCGGGCACGGTGATCGTTCAGACCTCCGACCCGACGAACCGGGCGATCCTCGCCGCCTCGCGGCACGCGTTTGAGAGTTTCGCGGCCGAGGAATTGACGATGCGGAAGATGGCGTCCCTCCCTCCCTACTCGCGGTTCGCCCGCGTGGTCTGTCGCGACGAGAAGTCTGAGGCGGTGCAACGGCGCTGCGTCGACATCGTGCGGTTCCTCCGCGAGACCGCGGCGAGCGAGCGAGGCGAATTGCGGGTCGACGGCCCACTCGTCCCGGCGATCCCCCGCGTGGCCGACCAGCATCGGCTGTCGATCGAGATGCACGCGCCCAAAGCCGGCTCGGTGCAAGCGGCACTGGCCGCCGCCCGAGACGCGGGCCTGCTCAAGAGTGATTCGAAGACGGCGATCGACGTGGATCCGGTGTCAATCCTCTAACGCCGCACGATCGATGTCGTTCAACGATGCGAGGGCGAGAGTGCGGGCGAGGTCGTCGCACGATCTGCGGATCCACAGGACGAGGCCGGGGCTCGCTCATCGGCGAACCGCAGCCCCTTCTCGTTCAGCGTCCAACCGGTCCACTCCAGGTACCGCTGCTGCAGGTCGGCGACGATTTCGCTCGCCGAGAGGCCGCTCGCCGCGTAATCGATCGGCTCAAAGAAACGTACCTGAGCCCGACCGAAGCGCCACAGACTCGCCCACGCGGGATCGACCTGCGGGGTGCCGTCGACGACAACGGGCAACACCTTCGCGCCGGTCTTCTTGATGAGCAGGCCCACGCCCGGCTGGAACGGCATGATCTGCCGCGGCGGTCGCTCGAGACCGGCTTCCGGGAAGATGCCCAGCACGCCGCCCGCCTCGACGTGGCGAATCGCGTCGCGGAGTGCGGCCGAGTCACGCCCGCTCACGTCGACGCCGATCACCTTCGCCCACTCCCAGAACCACTTCAGAAACTCGACCTGCATGGAGCGGGCCATCATCCATCGAATCTCGAAAGGGCAGGCGGCCTGGATGAGCGGCACATCGGCGCCGGCGGTGTGATTACTGACGAGGATGAGCGGGCCGGGATGCATCTGCCGAGCGACATGCTCTAGGCCGAGATATCGAGCGCGTTGGACGAACCACGCGAACAACTTCATGGCCACGATGAGCAGGCCGACCATCGGGTCGTTGCGCGGATTGCGGCTGAGCGCGGCCGTGATGAAGCCCAGCGCGAGGAGCGCGGCGACAGCGGCGATGATGACGAGCAGCCCCAGCGGCGTCATGCGCGGCGATGCTAGCCGTTGCAAACATGGGTTTCGAGCACTTCGCGATGACAATTTCCCTGCGGTTTCGGTCGAGGTCGTGGGATGTTCGGGTGTAGACTGCCCCGGACGACGGAACGCGCTTCGTCACGGTCGGCGCTCGTCCAGACGCGTCGGGGCTTGGTGCGAATGGTCGGAACAGGCGAGGTCGGGCGGTGAGTCACACGGACCTTTGGGCAACCCAGCGCGAAGAAGCCCGGCGGCGGGTCGAGCCGCTGGCGGTGCGCATGCGCCCGCGCAGCCTCGACGAGTTCGCGGGGCAGAAGCACATCCTGGGCCCGGGCAAGTTGCTCCGCCGCATGCTCGAGGCCGATGTTATCACCTCGCTCATCCTCCACGGCCCGCCGGGCACGGGCAAGACCACCCTCGCCGAACTGATCGCGTCGTTCACAAAGCGCCACTTCGAGCGTGAGAACGCCAGCAGCGTGGGCGTGAAACGCATCCGCGAGATCATCGACGAGGCCGTCGCCCGCCTCGAACGCACCGGCCGCCGCACCGTGCTCTTCCTTGACGAGATCCACCGCTTCACCAAGCCGCAGCAGGACGTTCTGCTTGCGGATGTGGAGCGGGGCGTGCTGACGCTGGTGGGCGCGACTACCGAGAACCCGCTCTTCGCCGTCAACAGCGCGCTGGTCAGCCGCAGCACGCTCTTTCGGCTCGAGCCGCTGACCGAGGATGACGTCATCGAAGTCCTTCGCCGCGCCATCGTGGACAAGGACCGAGGCTACGGCACGCTCGACCTCCGCGTCGACGACGACGCGCTGCGCGTCTGGGCCACCAAGTGCGACGGCGACGCGCGGCGAGCGCTGACGGCGTTGGAGGTGGCGGTGTTGTCGCAGAAGAGACGCAGAGACGAAGAGACGGAGAGACGGAGTGAGGGCGAAGATACAAGCCCCGTCACCCAATCAACCGACCCGATCGACTCTCCAACTTCGTCTCTTCGTCTCTCCGTCTCTTCGTCTCTGCACATTGATCGCGCCGCCGCCGAAGACTCGATTCAACAGAAAGCCGCCGTTTACAGCGGCGACGGCGACGAGCACTACAACACCATCTCCGCGTTCATCAAGTCCGTCCGCGGCAGCGACCCCGACGCCGCGATTTACTGGCTTGCCCGCATGCTCGACGCTGGCGAAGACCCGCGCTTCATCGCCCGCCGCCTCGCGATCCTCGCCAGCGAGGACATCGGCAACGCCGACCCCCGCGGCATCATGGTCGCCCAGAGCGCCTGGGAGCTGCTCGAACGCATCGGCATGCCCGAGGGCCGCATCATCCTCGCGCAGGCGACCACGTATCTGGCGCTCGCACCCAAGAGCAACGCCGCGTACGTCGCCATCGACGAAGCGCTCGCCGACGTAAAGGAAGGTCGCACCATCGCGGTACCGGTGCACCTGCGCGACGGCAACGCGGCACCTCCAGCACCGGGCAGCGGCCCCGCCAACGGCACTGGCTATCGCTACGCCCACGCCGACCCCGGCGCGGTGAACGATCAGGACTACCTCGGCGTGGACAAGACCTACTACCGCCCCACCGATCGCGGCGCGGAGAAAGCGATGGGCGAGCGTCTTGAGGAACTGCGTCGCCTGCGGCGCTCGAACCGGAAGGGCGGCACATGAGCGCGACGCTCGAGCAAGCCAAGCGCGTCGCCCGCGACGAACTCAAGGCGAGCCTCGCCGCCATCAGCCCCCAGATCGGGTCCATCTCGCACGCGGTGTGCACGCAGGTCGGGGCCCAGCCGTGGTGGATCGAAGCCCGGACGGTGATGCTCTTTGCCCCGATGCACGGCGAGATCGATCTGGGCAGCTTGGCAGGGACCGCTCTCGCAAGCGGCAAGCGGGTGTGTGTGCCGCGGGTCGAGTGGGTGGACCGGGCGATGACACCGGTCGTGCTGGGGCACTGGCCGGGCGATCTGGTCACGGGTCGCCACGGCGTGCCCGAGCCGCGCGAGGGGCTGGCCGCGATCGAGCCGTCGGAGCTTGACGTGATCCTCGCGCCGGGGCTGGGCTTTGACCTTTCGGGCCGCCGCCTCGGGCGGGGCGCGGGTTTCTATGATCGCTTCTTGAGAAGCCCGGGATTGCGGGCGGTGGTCGCCGGGGTCTGCCCTGAAGCGACCGTCCGCGACGTGATCCCGGCCGGCGCGACGGACGTGCCGGTGCGGTTTCTTGTGACCGAACGCCGCGTCGTTTCCTGCGGCGGATCGTGACGCGGGCCTGCTCTGTGGGGCGGCTCGGCACGATTGGTCGATATGGCGATTCCCAAGGCGGCAAGCCTTGATCTGCACGGAGGTTGATTGATGGCCCTTCCTTCCCAAACCGAACGCCAGACCGAGATCGGTCGGTCGTATGTCCTGAACCAGAAGAACGCCGCCTCGGGAGGCGCGAAGCTCGTCGTCGGCGTGGCCGCGGCGTTGATCCTCGTCGCGGGCACGATCTGGGGGATCGTCTCGTTCGTGAATCGCAAGTCCACGACCGGCACTCTGCCGAGTGAAACGACCACGGATCAACCTCGGGCCCTCGCCGCCAGCACGCCGACGCCTACCGGTGCGATCAAGGAAACGCTCGAGCCCGCCAGCACCGCGACCCAGCCGGCGGCGACGACACCGACCCCGTCGCCCGCTCCGACCAACGCGACCACGAGCACACCGGCGTCATCGCCGAGCACTCCGCCCCAAACCGCTCCGACGACGACACCCACGAGTGACGCCTCCGGCCGGCCGGGTTCGGTGGACGTGACCCGCAAGGACCTGACGCCGACGATCACGCCCGCGGGAACGCCCGGAGGCAACACGCCCCCCAACGGGACAAGCCTGACACCCGGCGACAACAGGCCGTCGGACCCCGCTGCGGCTCCGGGCAACACCGCTCCGCAGCCCGGTACGCTCACCCCGACGGGCAGCACCAGCGAAGTGATGCAGCTCATCCAGGCCGGCGAGCAGAAGGCTGCTGCTGGCGATCTCGTCCAGGCCCGCGTGATCCTGAGCAAGGCGCTGCTGCACAGCGATGCCGTTCGCGAGGACCGCGAACGCATTCGCCAGAAGCTCGGCCCCATCAGCCAGGATTTGCTCTTCTCCCCGAAGATCAACCCCGCTGATCCGATGAGCGAGGAATACTCCATCAAGAGCGGCGACAACCTCATCAGGATCACCCGCAACCGCGAGCTCGCCGTCGACTACCGCCTCATCGAGCGCATCAACGGGCTCAAGGACAAGCCGCTCCGCGTCGGCCAGAAGATCAAACTGGTCCGCGGCCCGTTCCATGCCGTCGTCAGCAAGGGCGACTACCGCCTTGATCTCTTCCACGGCTCGCCCGATGACCCGCAGAGCTGGATCTACATCCGCTCGTTCAAGGTCGGGCTGGGCACCGGCAACAGCACGCCGCTGGGCAACTTCGTGGTGCGCCCGCGCAGCAAGCTGGTGAACCCGCCGTGGGTCAACCCGCAGACCGGCCAGAAGTTCGGCGCCAACGACCCCAAGAACCCGATCGGCGAGTACTGGCTCGGCCTCGAGGGCATCGGCGAGAGCAAGACCATCACCGGTTACGGCATCCACGGCACCATCGAGCCCGACTCGATCGGCCAGCAGAAGTCCATGGGCTGCGTCCGCCTCGGCGACGATGATGTCAAGATGATCTATGAACTGCTGGTGGAGCAGGTGAGCGTGGTCAAGATCGTGCCGTGATCTCGGACGTTCGCAACCGCGACGGTGTCTGCCGAATCTTCCCGAACGGAAAGTTCAGACGAGCGGTTGTTCCGCAATAGCGCGGTCATTCAATAGCCATCTTCGACGAACCGACGAATCTGCGTCGTGCGAGTATCGCATCCGCAGGTCGTCTAGTTCTCGGAGGTTGTCATGTCGCGATTCGAGCGGCCGCTCACCGGAGTCGAACGCACATTCGAGCCGCACGAGATCATCGTGAGCAAGACCGATCTCTACGGCAAGATCACTTATGCCAACACGGTCTTCTGCCGCGTGGCCCAGTATCGCGAAGACGAACTCCTGAACAAGCCGCACAGCATCGTGCGGCATCCCGAGATGCCGCGGTGCGTCTTCCAGGTTTTGTGGGACACGCTGAAGGCCGACCGCGAGATCTTCGCATACGTCCTCAACCGGGCCAAGAGCGGCGATCACTACTGGGTCTTCGCCCACGTCACGCCCACACGCGACGTCCGCGGGAACCGCACCGGGTATCACTCTTCGCGCCGCGTGCCCAACCGTGAATCGCTGCGGGTGGTCGAAGGCCTGTACCGCGAGCTCCGCGAGGTCGAGTCGCGGCACCGCGACCCGCGGGAGGCGACAGCCGCGGGCGTGGTGGCGCTACTCGCCAAGCTCAAGACGCTGCACACCACGTACGACGAATTGATCTTCTCGATGGACACCGAAGCCGCCGCGGCGTGAGGGGAGTCGTTGCATGAGCATGGAGACGCCAACCGAACATCGCCTCGAGGCCCAACCTGTGAGCAATTCGCTCCGCGACGCGACCGACGTCTGCAAGCGGGCCGCCGAGGGGGACCTGGAAGCCCGCATCCTCCGCATCGATGACGCGGACGGGTGCGCCGAGTTGCTGCGCTCGATCAACCACCTGCTGGACATGACCGACAACTTCGTCCGCGAGACGACGGCGACGCTGGACCACGCCTCGGACGAGCGGTTCTATCGCCGGGTCGTGCTGACGGGCATGCAGGGAACTTTCCAGAACGCGGCTCGCTCGATCAACACCGCGACCAGCCGCATGGCGGACCGGACCAGCAAGCTGCGGGAAGCCGAGCAACGCCGGGGCGAACTCGCGGACGAGTTCACCACCGCTTCGCAAGCGGTGGGCAAGCTCTCGCAGGCGACCGAACGCATCGCGCTCGCGTCCGCGGCGATCCACAAGATCGCGTCGCAGACCAATCTGCTGGCGCTGAACGCCGCGATCGAGGCCGCCCGTGCGGGGCAGGCGGGCCTGGGCTTTGCCGTCGTCGCCGGCGAGGTGAAACGTCTCTCGGCCCAGACCGCGGAAGCGACCAAGCAGATCGAGACGATGCTCAAGGACATCCAAACCGCGACCAAGGACACCGTGAAGGCGGTGGATCACATCCAGAGCACGCTGAAATCCGACGCGGCGTCGTGAACGCGGGGCACGGTCGCACGGACACCGTACGCCCCACCCCGGTCTCGCTGCGCGGGGCGGGGAGTGGCCTCACTTCTTGATGCAGCCGAAGCCGTTGCGAATGTTGAGGTACCGCCGGCCGACTTCCTTCGCGAAGTGGTACATCGCCGGGTTGGCGAAGATGTCGTCGGAGAGCAGCACGCCGCCGTCTTTGATGTGGGGCCAGGAGGTGCGGTACTCGAAGGTCATGTGGTCGTAGGTGTGAAGCGAGTCGTGGAAGAAGACGTCGATGACCGGGTGCTCCTTCATCGCCTTGGGAAGCAACTCGCGGGCGTCACCGAAGCGAATGTCGTAGCGGTGGCGGAGGCGCGAGGGGACGCACCAACCGGGGTTGTGGCCGGGAGGCAGCGTGGTCTCGGGCATGAAGTCGGTCGCGCCCTTGATCGTTTCCGAAGCGGGCAGGTCGATTGAGACCAACTTGCCCTTGCCGTTGTCTTCCATGGCCTGGAGGATCACCGAACTCGACACGCCGTCAAAGACGCCGGTCTCGACGTAGACATCGGGCTTGAGGGCCCGCACCAGCATGTACTGGAACTCGGCCCACGGCTCCCACTGCGCCCGGCGGCGGCGCTGGCTCAGGATCGCGTGATCGACGTCGAGGAACAACTGATCGTTCTTGTGGAACTCGTAGCGGAGTTGTTCGATGTCCTTGGAGGACATGCTCGGAAAGAGCTTGGCCATGGCCTCCTGCGAGTACAGCCGCTCTGGCTGGCGAATCACCGCCGGCATGCGCCGGGCGAAGTTAATGACGCGGCCAACGGTGATGGGACGTTTCATGAGGCAAACCCCTGCGAGAATCCGGGCTCTTGAAGAACGCCCCGAGGTCGGCCCCGGGGCTTGTCAGTGAGTCTACCGGAAATGTCCAGTGCCGCCCGCGCCGTTGCAATTTCGTGCAACCAACGGCGGAAAAGTGCAAGGAATCCGCGTCACAGCGTCACTTTGGCCAGAGCAATGCGAAGACGGTGCCGGTGATCAAGCCCATAACGACGCCGTCGAAGAGGTGGCTGACGATCGCGGGCTTGTTCGCCTGGAACCAGATCATGCCGGGAATTGCGGAGAAGGAGAAGGCGAGGACGCCAGCGGTGCCGACAACCTGCATCACCTTTCCAAAGCCAGCCCCACGCGGCACGCCCGCCGCGGCAGCGAGATACGCGATGAGGAAGCAGGCGACCAGGTAGAACACGAAGTTCAGGGCCATGTTGACGCCCATGTTGGGCGTGGTCCAGACACTGAGCGTCCCCATCGGGCCTTTCTCAAACTTCGCCTTCATCTCGGGCTTCTGGGCCTCGCTGTGCGAGACGAAGTTGGGATAGCCGTAGGTCCCCGGTGGCAGGTTCAGTCCGCGCACCATGTCGAGGACCTTGTCATCATCGGGGAGTCGCTTGAAGTCCTTCTTGTGCTGGGGCAGCACCATCCATGCCATGGCGCCGTAGATCCACAGTGCAGCCGACGCAGCGAGAATCGCCAGCCACAGACTCGAAAAGAGTTCCATGTCGTACCTCCGGTTTGGCTCGCCTTCGCGAGGAAGTCACAGCGTACCAGACCGGGAGAGCGGAAGCGGATTGTCGAGTCCGAGCGTCGGCCAGCTCAACCTGCGCTCGATCTCGTCGAGCGTGCGCCGCAGTTCATCGCGCACCGCCTTGGCATACGGATTCTCGCGTTCGATCGTGACAAACAACTCCCACGAATCGGCGCGGAGGTTCGATCGCATCGCGAGGAAGCGTTCGTAGGCCGCGGTCGCGAGCGGCGTGTCGGGCAGATGCATCTCCACCACCGCCCGCGAGATGAGGTGCGTGAGGCCCTGCACGTAGGCCATTTGCCGATCGTGCTCGTCGGGCGAGATATCGATGACGCGCAGCCGCAGCGTGTCGGCGAGGAACGATCGCACGCTCGCGACGAGATCGGCTTCGGCCCGCACCGGGCAGAACGCGAGCGGCAGGTTCTCGATGCCGTGCTTGCCGCTCTCGGGGCCGAAGAGCGGATGCGTGGCGATGATCGGGACATTCGGCGGCAGCAGCCGCGTCATGAGTTCGAGCGGCTTCAACTTCACGGACGCGACATCGAGCACTAGAGGCGGCTCACCCGCGCGAGCGGCGAGCGTCTTCGCCAGAAGCGGAGCGAGATCGCGCAGCAGCGGCTCCATGTGCTGCACCGGCACGGCGAGCACGATCGCATCGGCGGTAGCAGCCTCCGCCAACGACACACGACGCACGCCCTCGACAGTGCCGGCGTTTGGATCGCGATCGAACGCACCCACAGCGACGTGCGGCGTCAGGTGCTTCGCCATGAAGCGGCCGAAGGCGCCGAAGCCGAGGATGGAGACGGAACGCACGTCGGACATGCATGGTTTATCGGCGTTCGCGTTTGCCGGTGTGAGCAACTGCGATCCGATCTGTCCGCGGTTACCGAGGAAGAACTTCTCCAACGACGCCAAGGCGGAGGAGGCTTGGCATCGAAACCTCGGCGTCTAGGCACACAGTCTCAGGCACCACCGAACGATGTCCGTGCCTTTCGACCGCACTCGCTTCACTGACGCACGACCAACTTGATCCGCGCCTCGCCGGGCGCTCCCTTGCGGAGGTACGACACACTCACCTCGTCGTCGGGCTTGTACTCGCTGAGCACACGGACGAGATCGGCGATGTCGCGGGTCGGCTTCTTGTCGATCGCGGTGATCACGTCGCCGGTCTTGAGCTCGCCCTGCACGCCCCGGAGCGTGCTGCGGCCGAGGAGCGAGCGTTCTTTGGTTCCCGGCGGCTCGATGATGGAAGTGATGACGAGTCCGTCGCCGCGGCCAGACTCGACCTCAACGCCAAGGCTCGCCATGCCGGGGCGGATCTCCTCCGCCACCTCGGGCAGTTTGCGCACCCAGGCCCGGAATTCCTTGTCGAAGTCCTTCAGCGGCTTGGCGAAGACTGTTTCGAAGGGCTTCAGGCACGCCGCGTCCGGCGGCGATTTCGGGTCGCTCGCTGCCCCGTACCACGCGCCGAGCTTGTTCTGTTGGTACAGGTAGTAAAAGATCGCCCTCGCGTGGGCGTAGTTTGCGAGCTGCTGCCCGCTGAGAAACTTGTCGCGGCTCTGCTTCGCGAACCGCTCCAGGGGCAGCAGCGTCCCGCTCCGCTCACGCCTGAGAACAATGTTGGTGCGCCACGAGGGCAGCGGCTTCACATCGCTCCCCGGCGTCAGCGGCTCGACGTCCTCGACGAGGCTCGCCAGACCTTCCTGCACCCAGTACGGCTGCTCGACGCCGGTGTGGGTGAGATGTCGCCAGTGCAGCACATGGAAGAACTCGTGCCGCAGGGTGCTGCCCAGATCCTGCGAGACGAGTTGCTTGCGCTCGTGCACATACGAGCCGCCGACGGTGGCGAGGCCCGTGCGGACGCCGGGGCCGAACGTGACCAGCAGCCACTTCTCGAAATCCCGATTGCTGGGCAGCACGATGATCACCCAGGGGTCGAGCTTCACCTCGTCGGGGTTCCACAGGCCGGGCAACACCGCCTTCTCCGCCCAATCCGCGATGGCGTCGAGCTCGGCCCGGGCCTTGTTGAATTCCGATTCGGTGTACGCCGTGCGGTAGATGAATCGGCGTTTCTCGTCGATGTGCTCGGTGTACTCGACCTTCGAGTCGGCGTCGGTCTTGTCGAAGATGCGGCGGATCTGGTTCAGGTTCGCGTCCCGCCGCGCGTTCAGCACGGTCGGCCAGTTGTCGATCAGCTTGCGGTAGTTGGCGTCGCCCGCGCCGTTGTTGGCCGCACGCACCGCGGCGAGGTCGGCGTCGCGGGTCAGTTTGCGATAATCGTCAAAGCCGTTCTCGACGGCGCGGACGAGCAGCGTGCCTGCCTCGGCCGTGTCGCCTTTCGCCGATCGGACGCACGCGAGGTTGTAGAGCGGCACGAACTCACTCGGGCGCAGCTCGATTGACCGGCGCAGCAGCGGCTCCGCGGCGTCGAAGTCCCTCTTTGCCAGCGCGGCGTCGAGGCGGCGGTCGAGTTCGTCGGGGGAGAGCTTGGAGAGGTCGGGCGCGCTGGTGGGGTCTTCGTGCGTCGCGGCGACCGAGGCAAGGCATTTCACCGCGGAGGACGCGGAGAACGCCGAGAGAACAAGCCCGAGGCAGATTGCGTCGATACCACGGCGGCTAATGCGCACGTGATTCTCCTTGAAAGCCCGCGAATAACTTCCGCAGTGCCTCCGGATACGCCTCGCACTCGGCCTCGAAGACGCGCTTCGCCACGTCGTCGGGTGTGTCGCCAGCCAGCACCGGCACGCGCTTCTGCAGCACCAACGGCCCCGTGTCGTAGCGTGAATCACACAGGTGCACGGTGCACCCCGTCTCGGTGTCTCGGGCCTTGATGACGGCCTCGTGCACGCGGTGGCCGTACATGCCGGGGCCGCCGTGGCGGGGCAAGAGCGCCGGATGGATGTTCACCACGCGGCCATCAAAGCCGGACGGGATGTCGACGAGTTTCAGATAACCGGCGAGCACAACCCATTCGACGCGGTGGGCGAGAAGAAGTTCACCAAGCCGCTCGCGCGGGATGCGGCCCGGTTCGACCACGACCTGCAACCCCGCCTCCCGGGCCCGCTGCGCCCCGACACACTCACTCGACGCGATGACCAACGCGACGGTCGCGTGCAGCGTTCCCGCGTCGATGTGCTTCAGCAGGTTGAGCAGCGTCCGGCCGCCGCCGGAAAGCATGACGGCGAGGCGGGGATTCGTCGTGAGCGGCGTGGGTGACATGGAAGAAGGCACCGAAGCACGCGGCATCGAGGCAACGAGTGCTATAGCGCGGCCTTCACGGCGGCGTCCTTGTCCTTCACGATCGTCAGCAGCGTGTTCAGCCGCGTCAGCTTGAAGACCTGCAGCAGCTCCTCGCTCATGGCGAAGAAGACGACCTTGCCGCCTTTGGCCTTGATGGTCTTGTTCAGCGTGATCAGCGCGCCCAGGCCAGCCGAAGCGATCAGCGTGACCTTGGACAGGTCCACCGCGAGGTGGTGCTGGCACTTGGCGGCAGCGTTCGTCAGCTCGGTCAGAATGACCTGACACTCGTGCTCGGTGATCTTCTCGCGTTCGAGCTGCGCGATGACGACATTGCCAACGAGATTGTGCGTGACGAACGAGGACTGCGACATGGCCCTGAGTGTACGCGAATTCTCACGCCGTGGGAGGCTGTCGGAACGGAATCGGGGATCCCTTCGCGTCCACGGCGACCATGACCAGTGTGGCCGCCGTTACCGGGACCACCGAGGAATCCAGATACCGCTCGGCCTCAACCTCAACCGTGACCGTGACCGACTTGGTACCCGTCTTCACAGTCGTCGCGTAGAAATTCACGACATCGCCCACCTGAACCGGAGCCTTGAACTCCACCCGGTCGATGGCGGCGGTCACCCAGCGGTGCTGCCCGTGGTGGCGGGCCTCGACGAACCCGGCCTGGTCGATGTAACTGAGGATGACGCCACCGAAGATGGTGCCGTAGTGGTTCGTGTCACGCGGCATGGTCGTGACCCGCAGGGCAAGCCGGCGAGGAAAGGCGGTCATGGGCGAAGATAGGCCTTCGCGCCGGCCCGGTCTCGTATCGCCTCGCGTCCCCTACCATCTCACGTTCAGAATTCGTTCACGCGAAAGGACTCTGCCATGGCCAACGGCGAATGCTGCGGGGGTAAGAACAAATCCGCGAATGGGGCTGCGAACACGGCCACCGAAGGATCGGCGGAGGCTTCATCCGGCTGTTGCGGCGGCTCGGGCAGCGGCGGTTGCGGCTGCAAGTCCGGCCCTCAGAAACTCATCATCCCCGCCGGCTCCGCCAAGGACATCGCGTCCCTCCCCATCGGCGAGATGCTCGGCCGCTACCGCCGCGGCGTCGCGAACTTCGACCCCCGCGTCTTCAGCCTCTCCGCCGAGCAGATGGACCAGGCCTTCCTGCCCGACGCCGACGTCGGGCGCTGGTCGGTGCGGATGCTCCTGGGCCACGTCGCCGACGCCGAGCTCGTCTTCGTCCACCGCATGCGTCGCGCCATCGCCGAGGACAAGCCGATGCTCGCGGTCTGGGACGAGAACGCTTTCATCGACAGCAACCTCTACGCGATCCCGCGCGAAGTGCAGCAGGGCGATCCGGCCAGCCTGATCGGCGGCTTCGTCGCGGTCGTGCACACGATGCGGATGTGGTCGTTCCAATGGCTCGCCGGCCTTGAGCCCGAGCAATACGACCGCGTCGCCCTCCACCCCGAACGCGGCGAGCAGTCCGTCCGCACCATCCTCTCCTACGCCATCTGGCACGTCGAACACCACGGCCGCTTCCTGCAGAAGAAGCTCGACCGCATGCTGGGACCGGTGCCGGAGCCGGTGGGTGCGGGGGCGGGTGGGTGCGGGTGCGCGAGCTGATCGAATCTGTTCGCTCTTCAAGGCTAGCGGCGCGTGGCGTTCTCGACCTCCAAGACATCGATGCGAAAGCCGCACTCAGGGCAAAAAGGCTTCGTAGCACCGCGAAGGTTGTACCCGCAGTTCTCACACTTGAAATCTCGATCACTCAGGATTTCGCTAAGTCGAGCAATGTCGCTCTTGCCGTAGAGCGAGCACAATCGGTTGATCTCGTCGATGGCTCGGGAGTGATTCGTCGCGTCGCCCAAGTGCCGCGTCGGCAAGAACACGATCGTGATCGTTGCATCTCCGTGCAGAAGAACGCCGCGTTCGTGGGCGATCACTCGCTGCAGCCAACTCCACTTGAGCGTCACCTGCGAGTGCCTCTCGCAAATGACGATTCCCCGCTCTCCAATTTCAACCGTCGTACCGACATCGATTTTCGAAGTCCACTCGGACGCCAGGTTGTGGATCCTCAACCATCGCTCGCTGTGGAATCGACTCGGCCAGAACCGGACAAATGCAGCGAGGAATGCCGTAAACGACCCGAACAGCATCATGCCAACCAGAACGGGCGGCCAGGCCTTACCGTTCCAAAGGTCGCCGAGCATTCCCAAGATCGCAAGAACGCCAGCGACCGCAAATCCGACGATAAACGGCGCATACCACTCGCGAACGAAGGCTTGGCGAAGAAGTTCCCGGGCACTGGACCGCGATTGGTCGGCCATCAGAATCGCGACGAGGTCAGACGCAATCGCGTCCCGATCTTCTTCAGTGCGGACTATCCACTTGAGTTCCTGGCTCATTCGCACTGCTCCAGATGCTGGACAACAGACTACCGTAATGGCACTTGGACCGCCTCTTCGACCAACGCCGTTACCTGATCCCCTTCCGATCGACGCTGCTGCCGCAGATCTTTACGGACACGCTTGTCATCGGCGCCGGCGTCGCCGGGCTGCGTGCCGCGGTGGCCGCCAGCGAGCACGGCGACGTCATCGTGCTCTCCAAGGGCGACCTCAAGTCCACCAACACCGCCTGGGCCCAGGGCGGCATCGCCGCGGTACTCACGAAGGACGACTCGACCGAGTCGCACGTGCAGGACACGCTCGTCGCCGGGGCGGGCCTGTGCGATCACGACGCGGTGCGGGCGATCGTCGAGCACGGGCCGCGGAGTCTGCGGCAGCTCATGTCTTGGGGCATGCGGCTCGACACCAACGCTGAGGGCGAGCTCGCCGTCGGCCGCGAGGGCGGGCACAGCGCCAGCCGCATCGTCCACACCGATGGCGACGCCACCGGCCGCGAGCTGCAGCGCTGCTTGGTCGAAAAAGTCCGCGGCACCACCGGCGTACGCGTCTTTGAGAACTGCTTCGCGCTCGATCTCATCACCCCCGGCAACGAGCCCGGCTCGCCGGTCATGGGCGCAATCACCTATCACCCCAAGTACGGCCTGCAGATGATCTGGGCCAAGGCCACCATCCTCGCCAGCGGCGGCGCGGGCGTGCTCTTCCGCGAGACCACCAACCCCGCCCAGGCCACCGCCGACGGCCTCGCCATGGCCTATCGCGCCGGCGCCACCGTCAGCGACATGGCGTTCGTGCAATTCCATCCCACAACGCTGTACCTGCCCGGTGCCGCTCGCTGGCTCATCACCGAAGCCGTGCGGGGCGAGGGCGCGTGCCTGCTCGACTCCTCGCACTACCGCTTCATGCTCGACGTGCACCCGCTCGCGGAACTCGCCCCACGCGATGTCGTGAGCCGCGCCATCGTGCGCCAGATCGCCAAACAGGCCTCGGCCGCGGGCGGCGGCCACGTATGGCTCGATTGCCGCCACATCAAGGGATTCCAGCAGCGTTTCCCCGGCATCTGCGCCCTGCTGAAAAAGTTCGACCTTGACCCCGCCGAGGACCTGATTCCTGTCCACCCCGCGGCCCACTACATGATCGGCGGCGTGCACACCGATCTTGCCGGGCGCAGCGACGTGCCCGGGCTCTACGTCGTCGGCGAGGCCGCTAGCACCGGCCTGCACGGCGCCAATCGCCTCGCCAGCAACTCGCTCCTTGAGGGCCTCGTGATGGGCGAGATCGCCGGGCATACCTGCGCCGAGATGAAGACAGCTAACGGCACGCAGACCACGAGGCCCAGCGGCTGGACGACCCCCGCCCGCCCGGCACCGGTCTCGGTGATCAGCGATATCCGCCCCAGCGACCAGGGCGAACTGGACCTTGACGACGTCCGCTCCAGCCTCCGCAGCGCGATGTGGAAGAACGTCGGCATCGAGCGCAGCGGGGCCAAGCTGCGAGACGTCGGCGACATGCTCGATTTCTGGGCTCGTTACACCCTCGACAAGATTTTCGACGAACCGGCGGGCTGGGAAGTGCAGAACATGCTCTTGGTCGGCGCGCTGGTCGCCCGATCGGCGGCGTGGCGCGACGAGAGCCGCGGCTGCCACACCCGGACCGACACAACGGAAGCCAAGCCCGACTACGAGGTGCACGATTGCTGGCGACGCGGACGGGGCAACGCCGAGACGGTGCCGGTGAGCAAGGCTCCGGCCTCGGTTGTGGTCTCGGGCAAGGGAGCGTTGGTGTGAACGTGTGCCGGGACGAAAACGCCGGAAGTGACGGTTGGAAGGCTTCGCGAACGCCGCGGCGCCGTTCGCTTGGAATCGTGAAGATCGTCGCGATCGCAACGCCGCTGGCGATTGCGGGTTGCGAGACGCGATACATCCACTACAACCCGCCATTGGCGAATCTGCCCGGCGCACAGACGGGCATTCAGCCGGTGTATGGCGAAGACCTCGCCGTGCTTGATGCCGCAACGAGCAAGACCGCGACCAGTGAGCCGGTGATCAAGAACCCGGACGGGACGAAGACATTGGTCAGCCGCAATGCGCGGGATCTCATCTTCCATATCGCGACGACGATGCGTGAGGACGACGAGAAGACATTCACCGAGCAGGTGCTGAGCGAGATGACGCGTGATGAGTTCTATCAGCGCGGCCACGACCCCGGCTGGGCGTTTCGCGAACTCAAGCGGCGGCGCGGCGATGTGGAGCAGGTGTTCAAGGTGCTGCCCCAGGGCGATCTCACGCCCGGCGTTCGGTACGAAGTCGTCGGGCCCAACATCTTTCGCGTGCGGCAGCATTACCTCGATCCGCAGGAGTACCCGTGGGTCGGGTTTGACATGAGGTTGGAAGGATCCAACTGGAAGCTACGGTGGTTTGTGCCCAATGACGGGCGTTGATCGTGTCGGCGACGTTTCGCGTGGATCAGATGAGCCGGCCGCTGGCGACCCAGACGGCCCACAGGGCCATCGCGAACGCGACAACCACCAGCCCCCAGCGCGTGAGCCATTCCAAGACAAACGGCCGCGGCTCGTCGTCGAGTTGCTTCTGCGCCGCGTCGGGTAACGAACCGACCTCGACCTGTTTCCAGTCGATGTCAACCGATTCGGAACGGGCCTCACGCAAGGCGTCTCTCGCGCGGACAAGGTCGTCGCGCCGGACGCAGACACGGAAGGGCAGCGATCCTGCGACTTCCCATTGGAGCGTCATTCCGGCGTTGGCGAAGGTAAAGGCGGGGATGCCACGGTCCTTGAGGACGCCGATCATGATCGACGCCTCAAACTCGCTTCGGGCGTTCGTGAGATCGACAAGGCTGTCGGGATCGTTGGGCATGGGCACCGATCGCGGGGCGTGCGATGCCGCCGGATGCCCGGCGGCTACTTCTTGGATGCGTCGGCGGCGGCGTCGGATTCGGAGACGGATTCGGAGGCGGGCTTCACCGTTCCGGTCTGCACGACGCCGCTGGTCCGCTTGGGCTCGAAGGAGACGATGCGTTTGCCGTCGGGGCCTTTCTCGACCCGCATGTTGGCGGCGGGCACGAAGGGGTATCCGGCGAGCTGACGATGGACGTAGTCGGGTGCGGTGACGATGAGCTGCTGCCTGTAGTAGCGAATGTTGGCCGCGGCACCACCGTTGGCGGTCCATTGGTCGGACTCGATGAGTTCGGTGATGAGGCGAATGACTTCGTCGGCGCGTTCCTGCTCGGTGGGGCCTTGCTGATTGTTCTGATTCTGGTTGCCGCCACTGAAGGGACTCTGTCCGCCGCCACCGCCGCCGGAGCTCGCGGCCTGCAGCGAGGAGTTCAGGTCGAACTGCGGCACGTCGGAATAGTCACGCACGATGAGCAGGAGATCGCTGATGTCGTAGATCTCGATGCGGCGAGTGCGGTTGAGGAACTCCTTGGTGCCGACCTCGATGGTGCCTTCTTCGGTGAGCTGCCAGGAGTTGCCGCCGAGCGTGCCATCGACCTGGGCCTGGGCGAGGGCTCGCTCGAGAATCGAGAGCGCTGTCTGATTCTCGGCCTTGAAGTTGATCAAGGCTTCCTTGTCGAGCCCATTGGGGTTGCGGTCGTCGCGCCAGCCGATGTCCATCGGCGCGCCGGTGACGTCCACCAAGTTCTTCATGACGGACTCGAGCGGAACCTGGTTGTACTCGACGCTGATGGTCTTCATCATGCGGCCGAGGGAATCGGCTTGACGAACGCGCGCCTCGCGCGGCAGTGGGCCGATGCTGGACTGCTGCGCGACTGAAGGCAACGCGATACCTGCCGCGATCGAAATCGAAGCACACGCCACCACAAGGGACTTCATCGCCATTGCACACGCTCCTGCCGCCCACGATCCGCCACGACCACTTCCCGAGCATCGCGGGAAGGCTTCAGTCTATTCGATGATGGAACACCGATCGGGTTCCGAAATCCGTCCACCGGCGGCCCGAAGCCGAATGGCTTGATGCCTTCGAGCCCAATGGAGCCACCTCAGGGATTTGAACCCTGGACCTATGCTTTACGAAAGCATCGCTCTACCGCTGAGCTAAGGTGGCTTGATGTGACTTCCGAGGCGTCGGGAGGCCTTCAGGGGCCGGTTTCGGACGCTTCGGGACTGGAAGTATCGGCACGCCGGGTGGCTTTTTCCACTCGATTGCGTTCGCCGTCTTTTTCGGACGCGACCCATGCTGGCGGCGCGGCCAGAAGCCTCGGCGAAACAGGCTTCCATGGCTTGCCGTCGGCGTAGCGGACAGACATTTTCCGCCCCACCATGAGCCTCTCCAACTGACGGCGACCGATCTTGGTCCTCAGAACCACGTTTTCTCCCTCGTAATCGCGGGAGAGGACCTCGGCCTGATTCTCGATGGCGGCGACGAGTTTGCCCTCTCGCATGGGCACCGTGACCGCGAGTTCCTCGACGGGGCCTCGGGCGGCGGCGCGGATTCGGGTGGCAAGCTCGCGCTGGCCCATCTGGTCGAGCAGGGTGCCCTTCTTGGGCATGAGAGCACAAATGGGAATCGCGCCGGGGACGCGCTGCTGCCAGATCAGGAGCTCACGGTTGTCCGTGAGCCTGTCAGCCTTGTTGAGCAGCACGATTCGATCCGGCGGCGACCATTCCTCGCCGTTGGCGAGCGATCCTCGCACCTCGTCGAGAAGCTCGTCGAGGGTCTTGCAAACGGTCTGGTACTGGAGTTCGCAGGCGGGGTCGGAGATGTCGAGCACGATGAGCAGAACGTCGGCGTGCGTGGCTTCTTCGAGGGTGGCTCGGAAGGCCGCGATCAGGTTGGTGGGCAAGTCGCGGACGAACCCGACGGTGTCTGAGAGCATGACCGAGCTGCCGCCGGTGGAGTCCTCGGTGCGGACGTGCCACTCGCGGGTGCGAGTCATGAGCGTCGCGAAGAGGCGGTTGTCTGCATACGCGCCGCCCGCGGTGAGCGAGTTGAAGAGCGTGCTCTTGCCGGCGTTGGTGTAGCCGACGATGCCAACGGTAAAGTGCTCGGCCCGGCGGGCCTGCACCTCGCGGTGCTTGCGGGCTTGGATCGCCTTGATCTCCGCGGAAAGATCGTCGCGCCGGCGCTGCACAAGGCGCCGGTCGATCTCGAGCTGCTGTTCACCGGGGCCGCGGGTGCCGATGCCACCGATGCCGCCGACGCCGACGATGCGTTCGAGGTGGCTCCACATGGCGCGCAGCCGCGGAAAGGTGTACTCGAGCTGGGCGAGTTCGACCTGAAGCTGGGCTTCGGCACTGGTGGCGCGGCTGGCGAAGATGTCGAGGATGAGTTCGGAGCGATCGATCACCTTCCGCCCCACCACTTCCTCGATCTTGGCGATCTGTTTGGGGGAGAGGTCGTGATCAAAGATGACGGTCGAGGCGCGGAGCTCCTCGCACAGCGCTTTCAGCTCGTTGATCTTGCCGGTGCCCATGAAGGTTCCGGCAACGGGCTTGGGCAGATTCTGGGTGAGTTCTCCTACGACGATCGCGCCGCCCTGTTCGGCAAGGGCACGGAGTTCGCCGAAGGGGTCGGACTTGTCGAAGTTGGAGTCGGGCAGGCGCACCGCGCAAAGGACGGCACGCTCTGATTGCACCTGGATTCCGGTGCGTTCGGTTGGTTGTGGCATACAGAAAAGTTCCGGTCTCGGGCGGCTCGCTGGGAACAGCCCGCATGGATTGGCTGAAGAAGGCTGCGTCGGGCGAAGGCCCCTCCGCCGCGGAAAAGACTCGTCGATCGGGCACAAAGCCCGAACCGCACAGGTCACACACCGTCGAACTTCTTCAGAACTTGCCCATGGCGCCGAAACCTCCGGGACCAGTATAGGAATGAAGTGTCTTGGAGGCGAAGGCGGCGGACGGAAGAGCGAATCCGACGCATCCCTAGCATCCTCGGCGAACGTATGGAATCACACGCATCAGGGCACGGATTCTGCGTGTCGCGGATGCAGGAAAGGAACGCGGGAATGTCAGTCTCTCCTCGTGCGAGCGTCCAGTTCTCGACCAGAACCGCCAGCCCCACCGCTGCCGCCCAACCGCAGATGAGTTGGTTCCGCATGTCGCTCGTTGGCGTGCTGGCGGCGGCCGTCGGAGGCTCGACGATCGCGCTGACGCAGAAGCCCGCGGAGCTTCAGTTCTTCGATCCGATCATCGATGTCAAGACGACCCTGTCGGGCCTATATGTCGAGAAGCTCACTGACGAGCAGATCAAGAAGATGCAGGAGGGCGCGATCAACGGCATGATCGACGCGCTCGGCGATCCGTACACCGTCTACGTGCCCGGCGACAAGGTCGGCAACTTCAACAAGGACCTGACCGGCGAGTACGTGGGCATCGGCGCGTCAATCAACATCCGGGACGGCTGGCTGACGATCGTCTCGCCGCTGGAAGACTCGCCCGCGTATCGCGCCGGAATCATGGCGGACGACCGGGTGATCGAGATCGACGGCAAGACGACGCAGGGCCTCTCTGCCGACGAATGCATCGCAAAGCTGATCGGCGTCGCCGGCACGAAGGTGAACATCATCATCGAGCGCAAGGGCGAGAAGATCCCGATGACGCTGACTCGGGCACCAATCAAGACGCGTTCGGTCAAGGGCGTACACCGCCTCGAGACGGACGCTGAGAAGTGGGACTTCAAGATCGATCCGGTGCGCCGCGTCGGATATGTGCGGCTCACGCAGTTCACGCCTGGGTGTGCCGAGGAGATCCTCAACGCCTTGCTCGACGCCGGCGCCACCGAAACCGACCCGAATAAGCGGATGCAGGGACTGATCCTTGACCTTCGCGACAACGGCGGCGGCGTTCTCGAAGAAGCGATTGCGATCGCCGACCTGTTCCTCACCGAGGGCACGATCGTGAGCACGAGGGGACGCTCGTTCCCAGAGCGCGTCGCCAAGGCGATCGACAAGGGGACGCTGCCGAACATCCCGTTGGCGGTGCTGGTGAACGGCTCTTCGGCCAGCGCCAGCGAGGTTCTTGCCGGCGCCTTGGTCGAGAATAACCGTGCAATCGCGATCGGCACGCGGTCGTTCGGAAAGGGAAGCGTGCAGAGCGTTCGCAAGCTGCCCAACGGCAACGGCGCGGAGATCAAGATCACCGAGCAGGGCTACTACCTCCCCACCGGGAAAAGCATCACCCGCAAGGACACCAGTGCCGAATGGGGAGTGGACCCGACGAAGGGCTACTTCGTGCCGATGACCGACCGGGAACTCATCGAGATGTACCGCGTCCGCCGCGAACTGGAGATCATCCGAGCCGGTGGCGGCGCGGGCGTCGGCACAAGCGGCACCGCCACGCCGACGGAGCAGGACTGGAGCAACCCGGACTGGATCCTGTCGTTCCTCAAGGACCCGCAGCTTTCCGCGGCGGTCAAGGCGGTGCAGGGCAAGATCGACACCGGCGAATGGAAGCCTACTGGCAAAGAGGGCGTCATCGGTGCGCAGATCGCATTCGACGAGCTGACACGTGCGCGTCGCCTGCAACAGCAGCTCGAGCGAGAGATGATCCGTGTCGATCGGCGGATTGAAGCTCTCGAAACCGCGAGCGGCGATCTGGCCAAGGCGAAGGTCGGCGACCTGTGGGCCCAGGAAGCGGACCTGACCGGCGGCAAGATGCAGATCACCGATAAGGATGGAAAGGTGATCGCGACGCTCGAGATCACCGGCAACAACCTGCAGCGATGGCTCATCGACGCCGACGTTCGGAAACCGGAGCAGCAGACGCCCGAGGGCGATGGCAAGCCGGTGGCGGCGAATCCGGCCGAGTCTCCCGCGAAACAAAAGACGCCCTGACGCCGTGGCTGCAGACGCACTGATCCTCGGCATCGAGTCCTCGTGCGACGAAACCGCTGCCGCGGTCGTCGAGCGTGGCATTGTCGTGCGTTCGAGCGTGGTGGCAAGCCAGAACGAGATTCACACGCAGTACGGCGGCGTGGTTCCCGAGCTGGCAAGCCGTGCACACATGGAACGGATCAAGCCGGTGATCCGACGGGCGATCGATGCTGCCGACGTCCGGCTCGACCAGATCGATGCGATTGCAGTAGGTCACAGGCCGGGGCTTATCGGCTCGCTGCTCATTGGCGTCGCGGCCGCGAAGGCGTTGTCGTGGTCGCTCGGCAAGCCGCTCGTCGGTGTCGATCACGTGCAGGCGCACTTGTACGCGGGAATGCTGGCGGAAGCGACGGACCAAGCGAAGGACGGAGCGACGCAGGGGACCTCAGAAGACACGGCGCTGTTCCCGGCGCTGGGTCTTGTCGTCTCCGGCGGGCACACGTCGATCTATTTGCTGCGCTCCTGGCTGGAGTTGGAGCGGCTTGGAGCGACGATCGACGATGCGTTGGGTGAGGCGTATGACAAGGTCGCAACCATCCTCGGCGTGCCGTTTCCTGGCGGGCCGAATCTCGACCGACTCGCTCAGTCACCGGGCGCGAACGATCGAATCGAGGATCTTCCGATCAGCCGGCTCGCGCCGACGTCGCTTGACTTCTCCTTCTCCGGCCTGAAGACCGCGATGCTGTATCAGGTGCGCGGGGTGCCGGAGCATCCGGCGCACCGACGCGCCGACTCCCGCTATGTGCCTCCCCCGCCGCTGACCGACGAACGCCGGCGCGATCTGGCGGCAACGTTTCAACGGGCCGCAGTGCGAACGGTCACGCTGAAGCTCGAACGGACGTTGGATCAGCTACGACAACGCGGCGTGCACCCAAAGTCGCTGCTCACGGGCGGCGGCGTCACGGCAAACTCACGACTGCGAAGCGAGCTCTCCGTTTTCGCTCAGTCGCAGCGACTGACGCTCGCCCTGCCGCGGATGGCGTACTGCGTGGACAACGCGGCGATGCTGGCGGGCTTGGCGTCCCACTACCTCAACGCGGGCCGCACCAATGACCTCTCGCTCGAGCCCGTGCCCACGACGGCGTGCTGACATGAGCAGTCCGCCCGCACCATCCTCGCCCGGAGGCCGCCGCGATGTCCCCGCGGAGCTGTTGCACCCGGCGGCGCTCAGCGACGAGGACCTCTGGCGGAGCGTGCGGCTGACCCGCGGGCGCGACGGTGGACCTGGCGGGCAGCATCGCAACAAGGTGGAGACCAAGGTCACCTTGCTGCACGAACCGACAGGGATCGAGGCGCAAGCCAGCGAACGCCGAAGCGCGGAGGACAACCGCAAGGTTGCGTTCATGCGGCTGCGTCTCTCGCTTGCGACACAGATCCGTCGGGCACCGATCGCGCGCGACTCCTTCGGCGATGTGACGAGCGACCTGTGGCGGAGCCGCACACGCGGCGGCGTCATCTCGTGCAATCCCTCGCATCGCGACTTTGCAACCCTGCTTGCCGAAGCGCTCGATGTGATCGCAGACTGCGGGCAGGACGCCAAGAAGGCGGCACTCCGTCTGTCAGTCACGGCGAGCCAACTCATCAAGTTCGTGAAGGATCACCCGGCGGCGTTTGACATGTGGAACAAGGCGAGACTGGATCGCGGCCTGCACGTTCTGAAGTAGGGTCTGGGTCACCGCGTCTGGTAGTCGCCGTCAACCTCGAAGCGCTGCGTCGTGAGCTCTTCGAGCCCCATCGGGCCGTAGGCGTGGAGCTTGGTGGTGCTGATGCCGATCTCCGCGCCGAGGCCGAGCTGGAATCCGTCGTTGAAGCGGGTGCTCGCGTTGGCAACAACGCAGGACGCGTCAACGCCGGACCGAAACGCGGCGACGGTTGAGGCATCCTGGCTCAGGATCGCCTCGGTGTGGCGCGAGCCGTAGCGGTTGATGTGATCGATCGCACCGCGAACGCCATCGACGACCCTGATCGCCGCGACGAGATCAAGGAACTCGCGACCGAAGTCATCGGAGCCCGCGATAGCCAGTGAGGGGACGATACGACGTGACGCCTCATCGCCGCGGGCTTCGACGCCGGCATCCGCGAGTTTGCTTGCGAGCTGCGGAAGGAACTGGTCAGCGATCGCGCGATCGACGAGGAAGCACTCCGCGGCGTTGCACGTCGCGGGCGCGCTGGTCTTCGCAGTCACGCAGACGCGGATCGCCCGATCGAGGTCGGCAGCCCTATCCACGAACACGTGGCACACACCCTTGAAGTGCTGGATGGTCGGGATTCGGCTGTGCTCGGCAACAAAGCGGATCAGCTCCTCACCGCCGCGCGGAATAACGAGGTCGATCAGCGTGTCGAGCTTCAGGATCGCCTTCAGTTCCTCGCGGTCCGACGATGCAACGAGCGTGATCGCGTGCTCGGGCAAATCGTGCTCGCGGAGAATCCGCCGAGCCAACGACGCGATGACGCCGCTGGATTCGCCAGCCTCGCGCCCGCCCTTGAGCAAGCAGGCGTTTCCGCTCTTGAAGCACAACGCGAAGGCGTCGGCCGTCACACCAGGCCGAGCCTCGTAGATCATGCACACCACACCCAGCGGCACGCGGACACGACGCACTTGAAGACCGCTGGGCACTCGCTTCTCCGATGTCACGGCCCCGACGGGATCGGGCAACTCGGCAACCTGTCGAAGCCCGGAGGCAAGCTGGGCGACGGAGGACGCCGAGAGTTCGAGCCGCTTGAGTTTCGGCGCTGCAAGCCCGTTGGCACGGGCCCGCTCCATATCGACCTTGTTCGCGGCGAGGATGGCATCGCTTGAAGCCACGATGTTGTCGGCGAACGCGCGAAGCACGCGGTTCTTGGTCTCGGTTGACGTCGCGGCGAGAACGCGTGATGCCTCTCGAGCCGCAGTGGCTTCTGCGGTGAATCCGCTCATGACTCACCTCCGCGAGCGAGAAGGAGATCGTCGCGATGAACAACTTCATCGCAGTGGGAGTAACCGAGGACGCCGGCGATCTCGGCGGCCTTTCGACCCTTGATACGGGCGATCTCGTCGGCGCTGTACGCGCTGAGGCCGCGGGCGATGGTCTCGCGATCGGCCCGAATGTCGATGACGCTTCCCGCGTCGAACCCACCCTCAACGCCCGTGATGCCGGAGGGGAGCAGACTTGCTCCGCGCTCGACAATGGCCCGGGCAGCCCCGGCATCGATTCGGATCGATCCTTTGGAGCGAGCGGAGAAACCGATCCAGCGCCGCCGCGAGTCGACACGCGATGGCCGAGCGAGGAAGCGTGTCCCCAGAGGCTCGCCGGCGAGGACACGCGGCAGGACGTCCGGCTCACTACCCGGCGCCACGACGCAGGGAATTCCAAGCCGCGTCACGATCTCAGCGGCATCGAGCTTGGTGACCATGCCCCCGGTGCCGACGCCCGACTTCTCCGGACGAACGTGCTTACGGGCACTCGCTATGTCGCTGATCACCGGCAACACCGTTCGCGTGCCGCTGGCCCACAGCCCCGGCGCGGTGCTGAGCATGACCAGAAGGTCCGCCCGCAGCATGGCGCTCGTCAGCGCCGCCAGACGGTCGTTGTCGCCGAGTTTGATCTCCGCAAACGAGACACTGTCGTTCTCGTTGATGATCGGCACAACGCCGTGCTCGAGGAGCGTCTCCAGCGTGTGGCGTGCGTTGAGGAAACGCAGCCGATGGTCGAAGTCGTCGGCCGTCAGCAGCACCTGGCCCACGGTGATCGTGTGCGGCTCAAACGCGTCGGCGTATGCCGCCATCAGGCGTTGCTGCCCGATCGCGGCCGCGGCCTGCTTCTGGCGAATGAGCTTCGGAGGACGCGCGAGGCCCAACGCGCGGAATCCCGAGGCGATCGCACCGGACGATACCAACACGACTTCAACCCCAACAGCGCGCAGCGAGGCGATCTGGCTCGCGAGGCGCCTGACAGACTCCAGCGAAAGACCTCCAGCGTCCGCGAGGACGGCGCTGCCGACCTTGACGACGACGCGGCGAGGCTTCTCGACGATGGACTTCTGACGGGCCGTGGCCATGCCAGAGACTAGGCAGCGACTGCACATCGGTGCGAACGAGATGGGTTTCCGCGTTGAGCTACTGCTCGCCGATCTTCAGGCTCGTCGGTTCGCGGCGTTTCTCGAGCAGGCTCTCGACGGAGGCCCGTGCCCGCTCGGCAAGGATCCCGTCGCGTGCGTCTGACAGCAGAACCAGAAACTCGCGAATCTCATCGCGGCGCGAAGGGACTTGATCCGCGATCTGCGTCAGAAGGTTCACGGCTTCCATCCGAACAACCTCATTACCTTCGGTCGCGTAGCGTTTCATCTCGTTGAGCAACTGACTTGCGTGCACATCCGAGGGAGCGACGAGCACGGGCCATTGCAGCGTCATCAGGAAGACCGGCGCGTTCGGTCGCCACTTCTGCATCCTGTCGATGAGTAGTTCGGTTCCGCTGCATCGGGTGGATGTACTGCTGGCGAGCCCGGCCGCGCCGAGCACCTCCAAGTTGGGTTCGCCGCTGTTGGCGAGCACGCGAAAGGCTTCGTGCAACCACGCGGACTCGGGACCGATACGGCATGCCCACACCATTGAGGAGAATCGCTCCTCCGGCTTGAGCGTCAGGACAAAGTCCAGAAGCGCGTCCGAGGCCTGGGGCGATTCCCGACCCAACGCGGCAAGGGCGAACGTCGCTGATGCGGCGTTGGAAGGCGAAGGATCAAAGGATACCGCTTCGAGGATCGCTCGGATCGCGGCATCGTGGCGTCCGGCCGCCGCGAGCATGCGTATCGCGGCGTCCCATTCGTCGGTTCCGGGCGAGGCGGTGGCAAGCTCGCGTTCGAGCGCTGGAACAAAGTCCTCGAGTTCCTTGGCGACGATCCCGCGATCGCGCGGTCGCTGCAGGTACTCGCTGCGCTCGGCGTCGCTTCGGGAACCAAGGTAACTGCGCGCGAGCTGCTCGGTACCGACCTCGGAAAGTCCGCCGTCGCCAAGCAGCCGGCCGAACGCCCGCTTCCACGCTTCGAATGAGAGGTCACTCTCGAACTCGCCCCGTACCAGAAGTGTTGTTGCGCGTCGTACCGATTCCGCCGACTCTCCGGCGATCAGCTCGGTCTGAGCCCGCGAGAAGAGCCACGATCGCTGCCATTCGCTCAGCTTCTTGTCGGTCAATCTTCCGGTCAGCGAGAAGTCACGAAAACCCGGCGCTGAGATGATCATCTCGCGCGGCATCGTGAACGCCCCGGCAATCAGGACGGTGGTCGGCACCAAGGCCCGGGCTCCGCCGTGGTCCGCGCGATGGTACTGGTAGAGAAACTGCGCCAGCAACTGCATCGAGACCGCGAACGCGGCAAGGCGGACGCTGCGCTTGCGGCGGAGGAGCTCGCGATCATCCCGAACCGTCGTGCCGCACTCGGGACACAAGCCTTCGTGCGCCGTCATGTCGTACCAGCACTGCGGGCACAGTGGCGCACCACGCGACGATCGCCCGACGATCGCGACAATTCCAAGTAGAGCCGCAATGCCGACGATCACAGCCAATCCGGCGACGAACACGAGGTCGAAGACTCGGTTGTCGAATCCTTCCCAGCCGCGGATGCGGTAACGGACGCTCCACAGCACGCCCCCGGCCCCGAAGAGGAGCATCGCGGTGATCCAGGTCCAGATGCCGCGGCGTCGCTGACTCGTGAACCACGCCTGGCGCACGTAGACGACGCCGCCCACCGCGAGAATCAGCGGGAGGATCGCGAGCGATGAATAGAAGAGCCGGTCAACCACAACGGAAACACTGTACCGTTCCGACGCACTCCCGCTGCTCTCCGTCGAAACTCGCCCGGCACCGGGTCCCCAAAGACTTTTGGCGAAGACTCACGTGGTATCGAATCGGTTGAGGTGAAAGTGGCCCGCAACGCGACCGGCGGCTTGGCGGGAGGACCAGGATTGTCCGGATTCCAGTTGTCGGTCCCCGTGGCGGTGTGGGACGAGACGGAGCGGATTGAGCCAACTAGCGACGCATCTGAACATACCGACCAAAAGCAGACAAGCCCCGACGTGCGGGGCCTGTGCCGGGTCCGAAGTGGAGCGGAGGAGAGTCGAACTCCCGACCTCATCATTGCGAACGATGCGCTCTACCAACTGAGCTACCGCCCCGTCGCGGCCATCCGCGGGGAGGGAGTGTAGCCGTGACGCGTGACGCTGTCGCGTGCCCCGAGGCCCAAGTTCGACCGGTCGACGGTCGGCCGGAATCGGAGGTCGGAACACCGGTTTGAGCGAACCGCCCGGCCCTTGGCGGCGTCATATGCTATTGAGAACGCATTCTCATCTGCATCGCCATTCGGCGGCGTCGGTGCCTTTTCCGGGAACATGCATGTCACTGCCACGGATCATCCTCGCGTCCTTCCTCGTGGTCGCTGCACCGCAGGCGATGGGCGCTGAACCCGCGACTGCACCGTCGAACGCCGCACCCGCGGCCACAGCGACAACGCTGCACGCGGTGGTCACCATCGCTCCGCTCAAGGGCATGGTCGAGCCACTGCTCCCACCTGGGTCGACCGTCCGAGTGCTGATGCCGCCCGGCCGCAGTGAGCATGGCTATGAGTTCACGCCGGCCGACATGGCGGAATTGGCGAGAGCGGACTTGGTCGTTTTCGTCGGGCTGGGACTCGAGCCGCAGATTCAGGACTTTGTGACATCGCACGCGTCGCCCAAGCGGATCGATATCAGCTTGGCGGAGGCCCTTGGTCTGCACACCACGCACGAAGCGGACGACAAAGGCCACGACCATGAAAATTGCGACCACGGCCCCGTAGATCCGCATGTGTGGCTGGATCCGGATCTGGTGGCCAAGGCGACGCCGAAGCTGGCCAATGCCGCCCGCGAGGCCGTGCAAGCAAGCGACAAGGGAAGCGTCGCGGAGCGTCAAGCTGCCGCCGCCGCGATCGACCAGAACTTCGCTCAGCAGAGCACCCGGGTCGCCAAGCTGCAAGCCGACCTGACGGAGGCGCTGACGCCGTACAAGGGCGCCAAGATCGTCACCCACCACGCCGCGTTCGGGCGCTTCGCGGAGCGGTATGGATTGGTCGTCGCCGAGGTCATCAAGGGCACGGAAGGCGCCGAGCCAACGCCCGGCCGCATCGCCGCGATCGTCGAAGCGGTGAAGGCGGAGCAGGTCAAGGCGATCTTCATCGAGCCGCAGTTCAACGCGACAGCGGCGGAGCGGATCGCCAAGGCCGCGGGCGTGAAGCTCGGCAAGCTCGATCCGCTGGGCGATGGCGACTGGTTCGCGATGATGCGGGCAAACGCCGAGGCGATCGCGAAGAACCTGAAGTAATGCCGAATGCGCTGGGGCGCGGCAAACGAATGACACGCCGAGGCTGAGGAGACTTTGCGACGAAGCCTCGGATGGCTCGGAGCGTGGGCGAACGGATCAGGCGATCCGATCGACATTGCTGCGGTCCATCCGAGGCTTCCTCGAAGACTCGTCAGCCTCGGCGTCTGGCTGCGACGAGGCGTGCTCCTTGCTTGCAGCACGCTTGCTGCTTGCTGATTTCGCGCGCTGCTCAGCCCTTCTTTTCCTTCCAGGCCTTCAGCACTTCGGCCTCGCGCTCGCGGGTCATGCCGGCGCGGAGCTTGTCCGACGGCGGGAGCTTCGGAGCCGGCTTGCCAGCCTTCTCCGCCTCCGCCACCAACTGTTTGCCCACCCGTTCGCGGCGTTCGACTTCCTTGGGCCACCACTCCAGCGTGTCCTTGCACGTGGCTTTGTAGTTGCGGTAGGTCAGACCCGCATCAACCGCTCGCTTGTTGGAACGACGGTGGAAGCCCGCGGATTCACCGCTGCCGGGGATCGTGATCGGAAGGTCGCCGCCGACGGCGACGCCCTGGCCAGCGAGGAACTCGATCGGAACCCACACCGGAGTCGCGGCCTTGGTGCCCGCGACCTCGACGCACGCGTCGATCAGTTGCTTGTTGGTCAGGCCGCCTTCCATGCCACCGGGGCCGGCGGCGTTGAAGACGCCGTTGACTTTCTTCTCGCACAACCGCACGCACCACTCGGCGAGGTCGCGATTATCGATGAACTGGACGGGGTCTGAGCCGTCGCCGGGACAGAGCATGTCGCCGCCCTGCGACGCGCGGACGGGCCAGTATGTGAAACGGTCGGTGCTGTCGCCGGGGCCGACGATGAAGCCGGGGCGGACGATCGAGCAGCGATCCTTGAAGACCTCCTGCACGGCCTTCTCGCACAACGCCTTCAGCGGGCCGTAGCGTTCCATCTGCCCGCCCATGTTCTCGGTGGTGGTGTCCTCGACGGTGCCAAGCTCGTCGTTCTCGTCGGCGGCCTTGTCGCCGTTCTTGTAGACGGAGATGGTCGAGATGAAGAGGTAGTAGCCCGAGTCCTTCAGCAGCTCGGCGCTGGCGCGAACGTGACGCGGGTAGAAGCCCGAGGTGTCGATAATCGCGTCGAACTTCTTGCCCTTGAGTTGTTCGAGTCCCTTGGGCGTGGTCGGGTCGGTCTCCTCGGCGTTCTTGTCGGGGTCGCGGTTACCGTAGAGCTTCTCGACGTCCTCGATGATGCCGATGCGCTTCTCGGTGCGGCCGCGGTTGAAGAGCGTGACCTTGTGCCCACGGCTCTTGGCGTACTCGGCCATCTTGGGGCCGCTGAAGCCGGTGCCGCCGAGGATGAGCAGCGACATGGGCTTGCCAGCGCTGAGGTCCGGGGCGGCGGCCTTGGCGACCCGGGCGAGGCCGGACGCGGCGATCAGTCCGGCACCGGCGACGAGAGAGATCGCGCCGAACTCGCGGCGGGAGAGCGAAGAAGAGTGCGAAGCAGGCGTGAGGTCGCGGGCGGTCATGCGGAGTACTCCAAGAATGCGGATTCTTCAGGAAATCATGGGTCGCAACGGATCGCGCGGGCGCGGCGCCGGGTGATGCCGCAACCGACCCGCACCGGGGTTGTACCATGGCCCGCCGGCTGAGTTGCGAACCGACCGGAGAAATCTGTGCCGGATATTCAACAAGAAGCAGGGTTGTCGGCAGCGCGAAGGAGCCAGGATGGGCAGCGACCAGAACGCGTCAGGCGAGTCGACGGGATCGCTCGGTGGCGACACCACCTCGACCCCGGTTCGGATGCTTTCGAAGCTGACTGGAGCCGAGGCTCACGAACTGCCCTTGGTCCTCACATCGATCGTGTCGGCCTTCTGCCTGTTTGCTGGGTACTCGATCGCGAAGCCCTTGCGAGACGCGGTTTCAGCGGGCATGGGCAACGACTGGCGGGCTTGGATGTTGACCGCGACGCTGGTCGCCATGCTGCTGGCGAGCATCGCAGTTGGCATCCTGGTCTCGCGTCTCTCATGGCGTCGCTTCGTGGTACTGGCCCAGATCGTTTGGGTCATCGGCGCCGTCGGGTTTGCACTCTGGTTCAGGATCGTCGGGACCGAGGCAAGCAAGCTGCTCGACGCGACGTTCTTCGTCGCCGTGAGCGTGTTTAACTTACTCAGCCTCTCGATCTTCTGGTCCACCGTGACGGACATCTTCGCCTCCGATCGGGCAAGGGCGGTCTTCCCGGCGATCGGCATCGGGCTGACCCTGGGCAACATCGCGGGCTCGTGGACGGTGTCGGCCTACGCCAAACAAGTCGACGCCAGCACATTAGTCTTCGCGAGCGCTGGCCTGCTCTGCCTCTCCGGGCTGTGCGCCGCGTGGATGATCCGCAGTCTCCCGTCGCACGCGACTAAGACACGTCGGACACCGGGCGGGTCGATCACCGACGCGCTCGAGGGCTTGAAACTCGCTCTCGCTTCGGGCTTCCTGGGAAGGCTCGCGGTCTATGTGCTTCTCTACGCGATCACCGGAACGCTGGTATGGATGCAGCAGCAGTCGATCCTGAATGCCGAGTTCGAGCATTTGGGCGATGCGGCTCGAGCGAGCCGAACGCAGGTGAGCGGCCGCATCGACTTCTACGCCAACGTGCTCACCGCCGTGCTGCAATTGATTATCGCCGGCCGCATCCTGCGTTACGTCGGAGTCTCCGCCGCCCTGGCGCTCACGCCGCTGACAACGCTGGCTTCGCTGCTGGCGCTGTATTTCTCCCCCACCGTCGCGATGCTCATCCCGGTGCAGGTCGCACGCCGCGGCATCCACTACGCCATCGACCGCCCCGCCCGCGAGGTGCTTTACACCGTCGTGACCCCGACCGAGCGCTACAAGTCGAAAAACCTGATCGACACGTTCGTCTACCGTTTCGGAGACGCAGTGGGCGGATGGAGCGAGGTGCTGGTGACGAAACTTGGAATCGTCGCCAGCCTGGCCGCGTTCAGCACGCTGTGCCTCGGTTTTGCGGGGATCGGCGTGTCCTTGGGCCAGAGCCTGCGGAAGCGTGAGAGCACGAAGTAGAGCCTCTTGCGTAAGCACGAGGTCGGGTAGACGAAAAAGAAAAACCTCTCGCTCACGCGAGAGGCTCTATCCAAGCTTCCAGACCGCTCGTAGCGAGCTACTTCCGGAGTTCTTTCACCAACTCCGTCGCCCCGTACACCTTCTCGAGCGCAGCCATCAGCCCGCGGCTGTCGACCGAGACCGAACGCGAATTCACCGGATCAAAGAAGACATCGCCCGTCAGTGAATAGACGTTGCCGTCGAAGATCAGGCCGACGACCTCGCCGGCCTTGTTCACCATTGGGCTGCCGGAGTTGCCGCCGATGATGTCGCAGTCGGCGATCACGTTGAAGGGCGTCTTGAGATCGAGCGAGGGCTTGGCCTTGTTCCAGCTCTCGGGGAGCTTGAAGTCGATCTGCTCGGAGCGCTCCTGTGCTCGCTCGAACGCGCCGCCGAAGGTGGTGAATGCGGGGGTCTTGTCGCGCTCCACGCCCCTCACAGTGCCAAGGCTCATGCGGAGCGTGAAGGTCGCGTCGGGGTAGACGCTCTCGCCGAAGTTCGCGAAACGGGCGGCAGCGAGCTTGGCGTACGAGGCCTTCTCGGCGGAGTCGACCGTGTCGTCGAACTGCTTGCGGAGCTCACGCCAACGCGGCTCAAGGGCCTTGGCGATTGCGATCAACGGGTCGCTGGACGCGTCGATGGCTTTCGCGCCGCCTTCAACCAGAGCCTTGCGGACGGCGACGTCGAAGAGCTTGGTTCCCGCGATCGCCTCGGCGGCCCGGTCGCGGGGCGACTTGCCGTCGAGGGCCGCGACGACGATCGGGTGATCGCCGCCCAGACGCTCGGCGATCAGGCCGAGGCCCGAGGCGAGCTTCTCGATCTCGAGCTCGGCGTAGAGCGGCTCGGGCGAGTAGAGGTTGAGGTAGACCGCGGACATGCGCGAATCGCCGTACTCGGTGAGGCGTTCGGACGAGGGCTTGGCGAGCTCGGTGCCGAGCTGCAGGATGGTGTGGGCCCGCGACATCAGCGCGCCCGAGCCGGCGAGGGCGTTGATGGTCTGGCGCTCGACCTGGAACGCGCGGTGGGCGTTCTGGGCGTTGGTGATCGCCTCGAACGCGCTGCCCCACTCGCGGGCCTTGTCGCTCTGCTCGATGAACGAGCGCAGGTCCGATTCGGCGGCGGCCTTGATCGCCATGAGCCGCGGGTCCTGAAGACCTTGCAGCAGCCCGGTGACCACCTTGCGGCCGTTGGCGACGCCGTGGATGTCGTCCTTGGCCATGTAGTCAAACTTCGCCGAGCGACCGGCGAAGCCTTGCAGAATGATCTCGGAACGCCGCGTGCGATTGAGGCGCTCGGGGACCTCGACATCGCGCAGGAACTTGAGGTGATCGGTGGTGTAGAGCCGGCGTGTGCGACCGGGGTGGCCGAACACAAACACGCTCTCGCCGTCCGCCGCGCCGTCGGCGCTCCACTTCAGGAAGTGCTCGGTCTTCAGCGGTTTGCCGTTCTCGTAGATTCGGAAGAAAGCACAGTCGAGGTTGAAGCGCGGGAACTCGAAGTTGTCGGTGTCGCCGCCGAAGAAGGCGATGGCCTGCTCGGGGGCGAAGACGAGCCGCACGTCGGTGAAGGACTTGTAGCGATAGAGGTGATACTTGCCGCCCTGGTAGAGCGTGACGACCTGGCTGGTGAGGCCGGTCTTCTCCTGCGAGGACTTCTCGATCTCGCTCATGGCCTTGCGGCGTGCCGCTCCGGCGTCGGCGGTGGACATGCCGGGCTTCTCGCTGCCGCGGACCTTGTCGGTCACGTCCTCGATCTCCCACAACACGCGGAGTTCCAGATCCTGGCACTTGAGTTCCTCACCCTGCGTGCGGGCGAGGAAGCCCTTGGCGAGCAGGTCGTTCTCCGGCGTCGAGAGTTTCGCGATCGAGTCGGAGCCGACGTGGTGGTTCGTCATCACCAGCCCGTCGGCGGAGACGAGCGAGCCGGTGCCACCGGTCTCGAAGCGAACCACGGACCGCTGCATGTGGAGCAGCCATTCCTTGGAGGGCTCGAAGTTGTGCTTGGACTTGAGCGACGCAGTCGGCGGGCTGGTCAGCAGCCACATGCCTTCGTCGGCGCGGGCGGTGTGCAATCCAAGAGCAAGACCGGCGACAAGCGAGAGTGTTGCGAATCGCATGATGGGTTCCTGTAAAAAGACCAGTGCACGCCCTGAACGATGCGTGCGGCACCATCGTACCGGCACCGATGCGAGGGGTTTCGCGAGGCTCAGCGGAACATAGCGACCACAAAGGCGATGACAAAGATCAGTGCGACCTGGCAGCACACCAGGATGAAAGCGAGAACAATGGCCTCGATGTAGTCATCCAGGTCCAGGTAGGCCCGAAGCAGGATCAGATACGCAACAAAGGCAGCGATCCAAGGAAGGATCGGCACCGGGATGTAGCCAGCGCCGGCCCCGATCGCAGTCGAGATGCCCATGACAGCGAACAGATTCGCCGCGGCCAGCCCCCACGACTGATCAAACCCGCCGCTCCACAGCGTGCAATACAGGAAATACGCCACCAAACCGAGAGGCACCAGGATCGCGAGACTGACCGCATCCATCAGCAGCGGCATCGGCTCCTGTGCAGCGAGCCGGATGACGCAGAGCGCCGCGACACCGATTGCACCCGCCTTGATCGGCCGGACGTAGTAGTTGCGGACCTCGCGTTGCGATGTCGCGATCTGCTTCGACATCCTCGGCGGAAGATTGTGCGTGCCGCATTCCGGGCAATCGCACTCGAGTTCCAAACCTCGCAAGTCATAGCCGCACGACGTGCACTGCCGAGGCACACTGCGCTCGGGCGGTGCAGGAGCGCGGCCGGTCTGAAGGTCGGTGCCGCATTTCACGCAGAGGCGTGCCGTCTCGCTGACGAGTTCGGCGCAGCGCGGACAATGCCGCGGCGGGCTTGTATCGCCATCGAGCGGAGCCAGCCCGATCGGACCGTCGTCATCCGACGCGACCGCGGTACTCGACGCCGACGCCCGCCGCACCCGTTCGGACTCGAAACACTCGCCGCACATGTAGTGCCCGGCGGCGTCCTTCACACGCTTGCGATCTGTGCAATCGATGCCACACTTGATGCACGTCTTCATGCCGCACCCTTGATGCACAACCGGTGATGCCCACGCCGCCATGCCCGAGACCGAAGCCGCGAACTACAGCAACATACCAGACCGGGAACTCAGGGAAAACGCGATACCATGGCGACGTGGAACTCACCCCCCTTCGCTACTTCCGTGCGATCGCCCAGGCCGGGCACATGACCCGTGCCGCGGAGAAGCTCGGCGTCACGCAGCCAGCGCTATCGGCGATGCTGAAGAAACTGGAACACGAGGTCGGGACCGACCTTGTGGTGCGCACCGGCCGCGGCGTGGAATTGACCGAGGCCGGGCGGGTGTTTCTGACGCACGCGGACGATTCGGTGCGATCCGCCGATCAAGCCGTCGCGAGTGTGCGGCAGCTCCTGGGCCTCGAACGCGGCACGCTGCGGCTGGGCGGCGGGGCGACGGCGATCACGTACCTGTTGCCGCCGGTCGTGTCTCAACTTCGCCGCAAGCACCCCGGCCTGCGGTTCTTTGTCCGCGAGGCGGGCTCGAGCGCGGTGGCGCAGAGCGTGCTCTCCGGCGAACTTGATGTCGGCATCGTCACGCTTCCGATCACGCTGCCGGGGGCGGACGACCTGGTCCGCGTGCCGCTGGTGACCGACGAGTTCCGCCTGATCGTGCCGGCGAATCACCGGCTGCGCAAGGGCGAGGCGTTCCGCTGGAAGGATCTGCAGGGCGAGCCGGTGGTGGCGTTCGAGGCCGGATCGGCGGTGCGGGAGGTGATCGATCGTGCCGCACGCGACAACGGCGTGACACTCGACATTGTGATGGAACTTCGCTCGATCGAATCAATCCAACAGATGGTGCAGGCCGGCATCGGCGTCGGCTTTGTATCGCGGTTCGCGGTGTCGGAACGCGAGGGGCTGGCGTGCCGCGACACGCGACTGACGCGACAGTTGGCGCTCATCCGCCGGCGCGACCGCGATCCGTCGCCCGCGGCGGCCGCGTTCGAGAAGGCGATCGCGGCGAGCCTGCCGCGGACGAAGGCGAAGGAGCGGGTGTGAGCGAGACCGTGGGACGGGACGTCACGATCCGAGCGGCGCAGGAGTCCGACGCCGTGGCGTTGGCCGATCTCTGCGGACAGCTCGGCTACCCCACCGACGCGGCCACCATGATCACGCGGCTGCGCGACGCGAGCGACGATCGCAACCGCGCGGTGATCGTGGCCGAGGTTCATGGCCGCGCCGCGGGATGCATGGAACTGGCCGTGCAGTCCGCGTTCGAGAACGGCACCTGGCCAGAGATCCTCGGGCTGGTTGTGGATGCGAGTTGCCGCAGCGGCGGGATCGGGGCGGCTCTGGTGAGCTATGCGAAGCGGTGGTCATGCGAGCGGGGGTTCAAGAGGCTGCGTGTGCGAACCAACGAGATCCGAACCCGCACGCACGCGTTCTACGAGCGCGAGGGATTCACCAAGACCAAGTCGCAGCGGGTGTACGACGTCGATCTCTAGACACCAGTGGGACCGGCCTCCGGCCGGTCTTCCTGTGTGCGTGTGGTCTTTGGATGCAAGGGTTTCAGTCCATGGCCCAGTGGGACCGGCCGGAGGCCGGTCCCACTGGGGCGAAGGTCGCCGCGGCCTGAAGGGCCCCGCCCCAATCTCAGCCCGGGCGGGTTAGACTCGCCTCATGCGAGCTGTCGTCGTCACCAAGCAAGGCAATCCCGTCACGCCCAATATTCGATTTCAGTCCGACTGGCCGGACTTGCCCGCGCCCGCACCGGGCTGGGTAAACGTCAAGGTCCTCGCCTCCGCGTTCAACCACATGGACCTGTGGGTTGGCCGCGGGATCAACGGCGTGAATCTCACCTACCCGCGCGTGTCCGGCTGCGATTCCTGCGGCGTCGTCGTCGCGGTCGGGCCCGGCGTCGATGAGAAGTGGATCAACAAACGCGTCATCGTGAACGCCGCCATGCGCCTGCCCGAGCCCTCACGCCCCGGCGACCCGCCCGGCTCAACGCTCGCGCCCAACTACGAACTCGTCGGCGAGCACCACAACGGCATGTTCGCCGAGCGCTTCACCATCCCCGCGGCCAACCTCGCGGAGATTCCCGAGTCGTTCGATCCGGCTCAGGCGGCGGCGTTCGGGCTCTGCGCGCTGACCGCGTACTCGATGATGGTCACCAAGGCCGCGCTCCGCCCGGGGCAGAGCGTGCTCATCACCGGCATCGGCGGCGGCGTCGCGACCAGCGCGCTCGCGATCGCCAAGCACTTCGGCTGCCCCGCCGCGGTGACAAGCCGCCACCAGTGGAAGCTGGAGAAGGCCAAGGCGCTCGGGGCGGACCTGTGCGTGCTCGACAGCGGACAGGACTGGAGCAAGGAAGTGCGTGCCTGGACGCAGAAGCGCGGCGTCGACCTCGCCGTCGACTCCTCCGGAAAGGCCACGCACCTCAACTGCATCAAGTCCCTCGCCCGCGGCGGGTGCTACGCCACACCTGGATGTACCAGCGGCCCCGACGCGACCACCGATCTCGCCCGCATCTTCTGGAACCAGCTCCGCCTGCTCGGCTCGACCATGGGCAGCAACGACGAGTTCAAGGAAGTGGCGGCGCTGTTCCGCGCCGGATCGCTGAAGCCGGTCGTGGACAAGGTGTTCAAGGCTGAACAAGCAGGCGAGGCATATGCAAGACTTGAGGCGGGCGAGCAGTTCGGCAAGATCGTGCTGATGTGGTAACGAGCCCCACGCGCAAGCGTGGTGTCGGTGCGGTGTTGAGGATGCGGCGACCTCTCGCTGACGCGAGAGGCTCTAGCCGTGGATCACCGCGTCTCTTGCATCTTCTTGATCGTGTTCGTCGTGCTCTTGCCCTCGACAAGGTTAATGAGCGCGACCGTTCCACCGTGCTTCTCGACGAAGTCGGCGCCCACCACGCGTTCCTTGGTGTAATCGCCGCCCTTGACGAGCACGTCGGGCTTCACCGCCTCGATCAGCTTCATCGGCGTGTCCTCGGCGAAGAGCACCACCGCGCCCACGCTGCCAAGTGCCGCGAGCACCTTGGCCCGATCGTCCTGGTTGTTCACCGGGCGCGTCGGGCCCTTCAGCCGCTTCACCGACGCGTCGTCGTTCAGGCCGACGATCAGATAATCGCCGTGGTCGGCGCTCTGGTCGAGCAAAGCGACATGCCCGGCGTGCAGGACATCGAAGCAGCCGTTGGTGAACACGATCTTCTGCCCCGCGCGGCGGCGGGCGTTCACCTCGACCACCACCTGCTGCAGCGTCCGCACCTTGCCGAGCCCCTTGCTCGCCTGCTCCAGGATCGAGCGGTGCACGGCTTCCAGCGGGATCGGCTCGACGCCGAAGACTTCGACTTCGAGCCCCGCAGCCGCGTTCGCGAACCGCACGGCATCCGGCCAATCGATCCCGTTGGCCCGCGCTGCCGCGAGAGCCGCGAGCATCATGTCGCCGGCGCCGGTCACGTCGTACACCTTGCGAGCCACCGTCGGCACCGCCAACGCGGCCTTGCCCTGTTCCAGCAGCAGCGCCCCGTGGCGATCCAGCGTCAGCACCACGGTGGCGAGGTTGTGGTCCTGCTGCAGGCGTGTCGCCAGCAGCGTGTTGTGCTCGGCCGAGCCGTCGCCGTGGGTTCGCAGACCGGTCGCAAACTCCGCCTCGGTGCGATTGGGCGTGATGCTCGTCGCGCCACGGTACTTGGCGTACGACGTGATCTTCGCCGGGTCGACCAACACGTCCTTGCCGGCCTGCCGCGCGATCTCGATCACGCCCTGGCAGAGCGCCTCGGTGCAGACGCCCTTGGCGTAGTCCTCGATGCAGACCACGTCGACGCTGGCGATCTTCTCCCGCACGCGCGCAAGCACTCGCTGAACCACCTCGGCGGAGAGTTCCTCCCGCGACTCAAAGTCCACGCGGAACATCTTCTGCGGGTGTCGGGCTTGAGCGAGGCCGATCAGGTTCTGCTTGATGGTCGTGGGCCGCGACGCGTCGACTTCGAGATTGGACGCGTCGACGCCGTGCCTTTCGAGGACGCCGCGGAGGTGTTTCCCCGGCTCGTCGTCGCCGACGACGCCGATCGCGATCACCTCACCCTTCAGGGCGACAAGGTCCAGACACACGTTCGCAGCACCGCCCGGTCGGTGCTCCCGCTTCTTGACGTGCAGGATCGGGACCGGCGCATCGGCGCTCAAACGCTCGGCGTCGCCAAAGAGCAGTTCATCCAGCATAAGGTCGCCGACGACCATCGCACGGAACGGTCGCCAACGCTCAAGACTCTGCAGCAGGTGATCCATCGCGGCATTGTTCGCCGCCAGATCGGTGCGGGACATTCGCCGTAGCGGGAGCCCCGATCCTAACGCCGCTCTCGTGGATGAAACTTCTTGTGCACGCTGCGCAGGTGGGAGCGATCGACGTGGGTGTAGATCTGTGTTGTCGCGATGTCGGCGTGACCGAGCAGTTCCTGCAAGACGCGCAGGTCCGCGCCGCCGATGAGCATGTGAGTCGCGAAACTGTGACGCAGCATGTGCGGATGAATGTCGCGCAGACCGGCCGCCCTGGCATGCTTTCGAACGATCTGCCACAAAGCGACACGCTCCAGCGGACCGCCGTTCTTGGACAGAAACACCCGGCCCTCATCGCGCCCGTCGGGCCGAAGCAACTTCGGACGGCATTCCTTCAGGTACTCGTCGACCGCCCGCCGCGCCGGCACGCCCATCGGTACGAGCCGTTGCTTGTTGCCCTTGCCTGTCACCAAGACGCCGCCGATCGACCGATCCACGCTCCGCAGCGTGATCGTGCAGATCTCCGTCGCCCGCAGGCCGCTGCTGTAGAGCAGTTCGAGCAAGGCCCGATCGCGCAGCCACAGCGGCGGTTCGGATTTCTCGTTGCCGCGCTTTGGCACAGAGGTCGCCTTCGGCAACGACGCGGGCCTTGGTGCCTCGATCAGGGCTTTGACCTGCGCCTGCGACATCGTCTCGGGCACCCGCTTCCACCGCGTCGGAGGATCGACCGCAAGCGCTGGGTTGGTCGCGATCTTCCCGTTGCCGTGCAGCCAGCGGCAAAACACCCGCAGGGTCGCCAGATGCCGCGCCACCGACGAGGCCTCCATCTTCCGCTCTGACCGCAACCCCATGATGTGACTGTGCAGGTGCTCCGCTGCCATCCCACCGACCGCCGTGACCCCAGCCGCCGCCAGATCCGTCAGAAAATCACGCAGGTCCCGTCCGTACGACTCGATCGTGGCCGGTCGCATGCCGCATTCGATCCGCAGATAGACCAGAAAATCATCGCCGGCGGCGTGCAACGCCTGCGGCAAGTCGAGCGGCAGCAAAGGCTTCCGTTTGGCCGCCCCCGCCCGTCCAACGACCCTCCCTCGGATTGCTCGACCGCCTCGGGCACGCATGGAATCCCCATCGACCCACCGCCGTCGGTTGCGTGAGACTCCAATCACCCGGACGACTCAACGACTGCCCCGGGCAAGCGGACCTGCCGACCTTGAGAACGTTTTCATGTAAACACCTGCCAGAAAGGAGCTCCCGCCACCTACGCAATTTCACGGCGGCGTTATCATTGGAGCATGGTTGCTGGGGCTGACACTTTTGCTATCGCGGTGGTCGACACCCGTCCACTGGTGGCAGCGGCGATGGCGTCTTGGCTCGACAGCGACGGGCGGTTCTCGGTAAGGACGGTGGCCTCTCCGCCCCTGGACTTCGACGCGTGCCACGTACCGCAGGTGTGCGTGGTTGGAATCGCCGAGGGATCGTGGGACTGGGAGTCGCTGATGGTGGCGATCCGGGCGAACTGGGCGCAAACCCCGATCGTGATGACGCTGGGCGCTGCGCCACATCGATCTCTGGACGGCGCACTCGAGATGGGCGTCCAGGGCTTGGTGTGCGAGCACGGCGCCGCGGAGGACCTGCCCAAAGCGATCGTCGCCGTTGCCCGCGGGGAAACATATCTGTGTCCCACCGTGATCGGTCGCATGGCGAACGGACAGGCCTGTAGCAAGGAATCTCGCTGCTCCAGTCTCACCGCTCGCGAACGCGAAATCCTGCGGCACCTCGCCGGCGGGCAAACCAAACGCGAGATCGCTGCCGATCTGCACCTCAGCCCCAAGACCGTCGACAACCACACCACCGCAATCATGTCCAAGCTGAACATCCACAATCGCGTCGGCCTGACGAGGTTTGCGATCCGCGAGGGCATCTTCAGCGCCTGACGACGCGACGCGTACTGTTCGGCGATGGAACGCAACACCAAGCAGCGCTCCGCAATCCGCGATGCGATCACCGAGGCCCACGGCCCGGTCTCGGCCCGTGAGGTGCTCGACTTGGCCCAACGCCGCGTCCGCGGCATGGGCATGGCCACCGTCTACCGCACGCTCAAGGCCCTGGTCACCGACCGCGAGATCGTCCAGATCGACATGCCCGGCGAGCCGCCCCGATACGAGATCGCAGGCAAGGCCCACCACCATCACTTCTACTGCCGAGGCTGCGGCCGTATGTTCGAGGTCGAGCAGTGCCCCGGCGATCTGTCGTACCTCGCGCCCGAAGGCTTCAAACTCGAGAACCACGACCTTTTGCTCCTGGGCCTGTGCGTCGATTGCGTCGGCGGCAAGAGCAAGAAGAAAGCGCCGACCAAGGCCCCGCCCCGGCTACGACCCGCAGGGGATCACACCCACGGGCACGACCACAGCCATCCGCACACGCACCGTCACTAGACTTCCTCGCGGTCGCGACGGTGCCTACCATGGACCCGCGACGAACGCATCGTCGCATCATTCATGAACGCCTCGACGCTCCAAACCCGCACGCTCCGCCCGACGCACGCCGTCGGCACGATCTGCTGCGCCGCGTCGAAACTCGCGAAACACAAAGCCGTGAAACGCTCGGCCTAGTCGTTCGCGATCCCTGAAAAACAAGGTTGATTGCGGACCGGCCGAGTGTACTCGACCGGCCCGCGATGTCGTTCTCATCGCGAGCCGAAGCCCCAAACTTCGTCGCGTGATCGTGTCTTTCCCAGTTCCCCACCACTGTTTCACAAGGAGCCCTGAAATGTCCACCGCCACTCCCACCACCCTCTCCAGCAGCTGTCCCGAATGCGAAGCTTCGATCGCGCTCGCCCGCAGCCCGATCGCCGGCGAGGTCGTCCGCTGCGGCGACTGCTCGGCCGAGCTCGAAGTCACCGGCGTCGCGCCGCTGCGGCTGGAGCTCGCCCCCGAGGTGCAGGAGGACTGGGGCGAATGAGCACGTTCACACTCTCGATCCACGCCCGTTGGCATCCGCCGTTCTCGCGCACACGCACTCCGAACCCGTCTTGCTGTCGCACTCGCGACACTCACCAGAACCCTCCACCTGTTCTCCAGGAACCCACGCATGCATGTCGGCATTCTCGTCTCCCGCGTCCGCACCGAGGAGCGTCTGCTCATCGACGAGCTCGCACGCCGCGGCGTCTCCCATGAAGTGATCGACGTCCGCTCGCTCGTCGTGGACGCCGAGAACGTTCGCGACCTCGCCCGCTTCGACGCCGTGCTCGAACGCTGCATCAGCCAGACCCAGGCGATCACGTTCGCCCGTCTGTTCGAGCACGCGGGCGTGCCGTGCGTCAACGCGTCGCGCACCATCGAGACCTGCGGCGACAAGCTCGCGACCACGCTCGCCCTCGTCCGCGCCGGCGTGCCCTCGCCCCGCACCGTCATCGCCTGCGAGGAAGAGAGCGCCCTCCGCGCCGTCGAGACCATCGGCTATCCCGCGGTGCTCAAGCCGACCGTCGGATCGTGGGGCCGCCTGCTCGCCCGCGTGCACGACCGCGACGCGGCCGAGGCGATCATCGAGCACAAGGCCACGCTGGGCGGGCCGCAGCACTCGGTGTTCTATGTGCAGGAGTACGTGAACAAGCCCGACCGCGACCTGCGCATCTTCACCGTCGGCGACGAGGCGATCGCCGCCATTAGCCGCAGCAGCGAGCACTGGATCACCAACACCGCCCGCGGCGGCAAGGCGGCGGGATTGACCATCACGCCCGAGATCGCGAACCTCTGCCGCACCGCGTCTCGCTGTGTCGGCGGCGGCGTCCTCGCCATCGACCTGCTCGAAACCGCTGAGGGCCGCCTGCTCGTGAGCGAGGTCAACCACACTATGGAGTTCCGCAACAGCATCACGACGACGGGCGTGGACATCCCCGGCCGCATTCTCGATTGGCTGCTCGAAGTCGCCGCGGGGCGTCAGGCTGCGTCGAATGACTCCTCGCTCGTCCGCGTCATCCGCGGCGATTCCGAACCCGCCACCGCGACCGGAGGTGTGCGGTGAGCGACGGGATTCAACGCATCCGTGCCTCCATCGTCGGCGGCAGCGGCTACGGAGGAGGCGAAGTCCTTCGCCTCCTCCTCGACCATCCCAACGTCGAGGTGGCCCAGGTCACCAGCCGCTCGCAGCCGGGCGTGTTCGTGCACAGCGTGCACCCGAACCTCCGTGGCCGCACGAAGCTGGCGTTCGTACGCCCTGAGGAACTCGAGGCCTGCGATGTGCTCTTCCTGTGCCTGCCCCACGGTGAGGCGAGCAAGCAGATCGAGCGCCTCAGCACGCTCGCGCCGCGGATCGTCGATCTCTCGGCCGACTTCCGGCTGCGCGACAAGGCCGCGTACCGCAAGTGGTACGAGGAAGATCACCCCGCGCCGGCGTGGCTCGATCGCGCGGTCTACGGCCTGCCCGAGCTGCGCCGCCAGACGATCCGCACCGCACGCCTCGTCAGCGGCGTGGGCTGCAACGCGACTGCGATGAACCTCGCGCTCTTGCCACTCGCCCGCCACGGGCTCATCAAGTCGGTGGTGTGCGATGTGAAGGTCGGCTCCTCCGAAGCGGGCAACGCCGTCAGCCCGGGGAGCCATCACCCCGAGCGTGCTGGTGCCGTGCGCTCGTACGCGCCCACGACACACCGCCACGCCGCCGAGGTCGAGCAGGAGCTGATGGAACCCTTCGGCCGATTCGACCTGCACGTCAGCGTCACCGCGATCGAGATGGTCCGCGGCGTGCTCTGCACCGCGCACATCTTCCCGACCCGCAAGGTCGAGGAGAAGGAACTCTGGCGGCTCTTCCGCGAGGCGTACGCCAACGAGCCGTTCGTGCGTCTGGTGAAGGACCGCGTCGGACACTTCCGCTTCCCCGAGCCCAAGATCCTTGCCGGCACCAACTACGCCGACGTCGGCTTCGAGGTCTCGCCCGACGGCTCTCGCATCGTCGCGATCTCGGCGATCGACAACCTCATGAAGGGTGCCGCGGGCTCGGCGGTACAGGCCATGAACCTGATGCACGGCTTCGCCGAGAACGCAGGGCTGACCTTCAGCGGGCTCCATCCGATCTGATGCTTGTTGCTTCGGAGGCACAGGGGTCCCGCCTGTGCGTCGTGCTTTCTTGTTCTCTCGCTCTGAAAGGTCAAACAGGACGTCTGACCCAGCTCCAACAGAAGACACCGTCATGAACACCATCGTCATCAAGATCGGCGGAGCCGCGGGGCTCGACTTTGCCCACGCGGCGGCGGACATCGCGGAGCTCATCCGCGCCGGCAATCGCATCGTCGTCGTCCACGGCGGCAGCGACGCGACCAACGACCTCTCGCGTCGCCTCGGTATCGAACCGACGTTTCTCACTTCGCCGAGCGGTCACACCAGCCGTCGCACCGACGCCAAGACGCTCGAGGTCTTCCAGATGGCCTGCCGCGGGCTGGTAAATCCTCGCATCGTGCTGGCGCTGCAGCGTGTGGGCGTCCAAGCCGTGGGCATCTCGGGGCTTGACGCGGGGCTTTGGACCGGGCCGCGGAAGAGCGCGGTTCGGGCGATCGTCGAGAACCGCCCGGTGATCATCCGCGACGATTTCACCGGCACGGTCGAGCGCGTGAACACCCGCGTGCTGACGACGCTGCTCGATGCGGGCTTCACGCCGGTTATCGCGCCTCCCGCGCTCGCCGAAGACGGCACGGCGATCAACATCGACGCCGACAGAGCCGCGGCACAGACGGCGGCGGCGCTACGGGCCGACTCGCTCATCCTGCTCACCAATGTACCGGGACTGCTGCGGGCGTTCCCGGATGAGTCGTCGCTCATCCCCGAGATCGCCCGCGCCGAACTCGCCGCGGCGGAGGAACTCGCCCAAGGCCGCATGAAGAAGAAGATCATGGGAGCCCGCGAGGCGCTCGACGGCGGGGTCTCCCGCGCCATCATCGCCGACGGCCGCGTCGAACGACCGATCAGCCGAGCGCTCGCGGGAACGGGGACCGTGATCCGATGACATCGCCCTCCCCCACCGCTGCGACCCCGAGCACGCCGTCGGCGATCCCGTCCGACGCCGACGCGATCGATCTGGTCTTCGATCTCGTCCGCGAGTACAGCCCGTCCAGGAGCGAGCTGCCCGCGAGCCGCCGACTCGCCGAGCGGGCTGCGGCACTCGGGCTGCACGCGACTGTCGACGACACCGGCAACTTCGTCGCGAGCACGCACGGCGATCCGCTCCGCTCTTCCCACGATTGCCGCGACATCGTTCTGCTCGGGCACATCGACACCGTGCCGGGCGAGATCCCGGTGCGGATCGACGACGGCATCCTCCACGGCCGCGGCAGCGTGGACGCGAAGGGGCCGCTGGCGACGTTCGTGATCGCGGGAGCTCGGCTGCGCGAACACTTCCCCCCAGGCGTGCGGCTGGTCGTCATCGGCGCGGTGGAAGAGGAGACACCCACATCACGCGGCGCACGGGCAGTGATCGATCGCTACCAACCTATCGCCTGCGTCATCGGTGAACCCAGCGGCGCCAGCGGCGTGACCGTCGGTTACAAGGGACGCCTCGTGGTGCGGGCCGAGGCGACGCGATCGCTCTCGCACACCGCCGGCCCCGATCGCAGCGCGGCCGACCGGGTCGTCGCATGGTGGTCGCGCGTGCAGACGCGGGCCGCAACACTGGCCGATCCCGCGGCGTCGCCGTTCCGCTCGCTCCAGCATTCGGTGCGCACCATGCACGCAAGCGACGACGGATTCACCGATCGCGCCGAACTCGTCGCGGGATTCCGACTGCCGCCGAGCATGACGCCGGAGCAACTGAAGACCGTGTGCCTTGAGGAAGCGGGCTCAGACGTGTCGCTGACCTTCGTCGGCGCCGAGGTGTGCTTCGAGGCCGACCCGAAGAGTGGGCTGGTGCGATCCCTTACCGGCGCCATCCGCTCGCTCGCGCCAGACGCGCGGCCACGCATCCTCTACAAGACCGGCACCAGCGACATGAACGTCGTCGGCCCGACGTGGCGTTGCCCGATCGCGGCCTTCGGGCCGGGCGACAGCGCTCTGGACCACACGCCGCAAGAGCATCTCGTGCTCGACGAGTACCTGCTCGCGTGCCGCGTGCTGGAGCAGGCGCTGGCCCGCTTCGCGTCGGAAGCGATCCCCGCCGAGAGCATTCAGGGGCAGATCAACAAGTCGTAGAGCACCACGAAGATCTGAAAGTCGCTGTCATCCACGAGGCCGTCGGAGTTGAGATCACCCGGGCACGCGGCGGGTGTGAACTCGAGCGGCCCGATATCGATGGGGGCGAGCGATCCGTAGGCGTTGGGCACAAGTCCCACGTCGGCCGCCCGGGTTTTGCCTGCGAAGTCCTTGAAATCTGTTGGTTGGCAGACCAAGTACGAAGTCACCAGCCCGCGGTCGATGCAGGGAGAGTCGCTCTGCAGATTGAAGTTGTTGGCGGCGGCGTTGACGAAACGCGGATCGCCGTTGAAGTTCGTGCCGCTGGCGACGCCCGGGACGAGCGAGTTCGAGACGGCGGTCACGTTGAGCGCCCCCGAGTTGTCCCAGAAGATCGAGTTCGCAATCGAGTTGCTGTTGGCGGCGTCGAAGAGGTCGGTCGGGCCGCAGCGGGTGAAGAGGCAGTTCGCGAAGCGGGCAAAGCCGTTGCTGTTGCCGCCGCCGCTGACGGCGCCGAGATCGCGGAAGATCGAGCTGGTGACCGTCGCCGAGCCGAAATCGATATCCATGGCCACGCTGCTTGTGTTGAACAGGCAGGAGTCGACGACCAGCAGGTCCAGCGGGTTGAACGATGACGACACCTGGAGCAGCGAGCCGTCGGCCGTGCCGGGGAGCGAGGTCAGTTCGACCCGCCGCAGGGAATTGAGCCCGCCAAGGTTCACGACGCTCGCCACCGTGGATCGGTTGACGATGGTCATGTCCTGCGCGGTGCTGCCGTTGAACAGGAGGATGGCCGCGAAGGTGCCGGTGGGTCCTTGCAGAATCGTCTGGCCCATTCCGGCGCCGCGGAGGGTCAACGCGCTGAGATTGATCGTGTTGGTCAACGGATACGTGCCCGCGCCGAGGTCGACCTGATTGGCTCCGACCTGAGGGAGGACTGAAAACGCGCTCGCGAGCGTGGGCTGTTCTGCCGGGACCCGAATCGGCGCGGGCACGCCGTTGGCGGCACGAATCTCGACGATCGCGTCGGGGCCGAAGTTGACGGTGACAATTTCCCAGGTGCCCGCGACCGAGCTGTCGTAGCGCACGTAGTCCTTGTTCTGACTGTTGGCGGGCTCGCCGACGCGCCAGTTGCGGTAGCCGCTGGTCGAGCCGTCGGACCAGACCAGCGTCCCCTCGGAGGCGGCGTCGTTGAGACCGATGTAGGGCTTGGTGTTGGTGAGCACCACGTTCGCGCGGACCCAGGTGTTCTCCGCCGCGTCGTCGATGCTGGCCAGGTCACCGCCCATCGCTACTGCGAAGGCGCGGAACTGGTTCCAGTCGCCCCCGGTGATGCGGTAGTAGCGGGACTGGTTCGCGGGGTTGAAGAACGGCCCGGCGGCGACGGTGACCACGGCCTGTGCAAGCCCGGTGAGAGCGCAGCACGCCAGCACCGAGAGCGATGAAGCCAAACGCATGGGAACTCTCCTTACGGGCAGATGAGCTGGTCGTACATCACGGTGAAGATCTGGAAGTCGGCGTCGTTCACGAGGCCGTCGCCGTTCAGGTCGCCTTGGCACCCCGGGGGCACGAACTCGAACGCGCCGAGATCGATGGGTGCCCGCGGGTAGAAATTCGGCACACCGGGGGCATCGATGGAGCGTTCGTGACCCGCGAAATCAAACCAGTCGTCTGGACCCGCAGAGAGCAACGACCGGACTTCGCCGCGATCGATGCAGGGCGAGCCGGGCAACAGCCGGAAGTCGTTCGCCGGTTCGTCGACGAACAACGGGCCGCCGCTGATGTTGGTTGCACCGGCGACGGAATCCACGAGGCTGTTGGTGATCGTGTACGTGCCGATTTCGAACTTGTCGGCCTTGTAGAAAATTGAGTTCGAGATGACGTGGTTGACGCCGACCTGGAACAGCGGGCTCGGGCCGCAGCGAACAAAGGTGCAATTGGAGGCCGTGAACACGGGGCTGGCGAAGCTGCCCGCGTTCACCGTGATGCGGCCCAGATCGCGAAAGGTGCTGTTGACGACACGGACGGTCCCGCTGAAGTGCGAGATCGCGGCGTCGCTGGTATCGAACTGGCAGCCGTCGATCAGAGTGGCAGAGGGAAAACCGTTGACCGCATACAGCACGCCCCCAGCGGTTGAGACCAGCGACGTGAACCGAACCCTCCGTAGCACCAGATTGCCGTACCACAGACGCACTGTGGCATCGGCAGACCGATTCACGAGCGTCAGATCTTCGATCCGTCCAGCATCCGTAACGGCCACGCTGGCATCCGAGAGAGTGATGCCTTGCACGACCGTCTGGTCCATCCCCGACCCGCGCAGCGTCGAGCCATCCAAGTCAACTTGGGACGTCAGCGCGTATGTGCCCGGCGCGATCAACACTTCCGTAGTGCCCGCCGCTCCCACCGCCGCAAGCCCGGCCTCAATCGTGGGTTGTTCCGACGGCACCCGGACCGGCGGCGGCCCGCTCGACGTTGGCTCGATCTCGACGATGCCCTCCGGGCCGAAGTCAACGGTCACGATCTCCCATGTTCCGCCCGCTTGCCCGTCGAAGCGCACGTAGTCCTTCGACGCGGTGTTGCTCGGCTCGCCCGGACGCCAATTGCGGTACGCACTAGTCGATCCATCGGACCAAACAAGCGTCCCCTCCGCCGCGGCGTCATGGAGCCCGATGTACGGCTTGTTGCTGTTGCCGACGATGTTGGCCCGGAGCCAGGTGTTCTCCGCCGCGTCGTCGACCGACGCCAAGTCGCCACCCATCGCCACCGCGAAGGCGCGGAGCTGGTTCCAGTCGCCGCCCTTGATGCGGTAGTAGCGCGAACCAGTCGCGGGATTGAAGACCGGACCAGCGTCCACGGTGATCGCGGCTTCAGCCGCCGACCCGACTGCGAGGAAGCATCCGATGACGGCAACTCGAACAGATCGCATGGAGCACCTCGGTAGAGCACTTAGGGACAGAGAAGCTGGTTGTACCAGACTACGAAAATCTGGAAGTCGACGTCGTCCACCACGCCATCTCCGTTCAGATCGCCGGGGCATGCAACAGGCGTGAACTCGAACACACCCAGGTCGATCGGGGTCACGCTCGGGGTGTAGTTCGGCACGCTCGGCACGTCGATCGCGCGCGGATTGCCCGCGAAGTCCACCAGGTCCTCGGGCAGGCACGCCGCGAAATCGGCGACCGCGCCGCGGTCAATGGCGGGGGAATCGGACTGGAGCCGGAAGTCGTTTCCCGCGTCGTTCACGAACTTGGGATCGGCGTCGAGATTCGTGGGACCTTGAATGCCCGTGCCGATGCAGTACCGCACGCTCGTACCGATCTCTCCGGTGTTGTTCCAGAAGATCGAGTTGGAAACAAACGTATCCGGCCCGAACTGGAACTGCGGGCCCGGCCCGCACCGCGTGAAGACGCAGTTGCTCATTCGCAGTGTGCCCGAACTCCCGCCGTTCTTGCTCACGGCCCCGAGGTCGCGGAAGATCGTGTTGATGATCGAAAGATCGCCGTTCTCGGGCTCCAAGGCGTACTCGCTGGTATTGAACACACAGCTATCGATCACCGTCGTCTCAGAAGACGTCGATCCTGAGAACTCCAACAGAGGGCCGTCCGCAGTGCCCAAGGTCGACGTGAACTCCACCCGCCGAATGCGATTGGCACCCGAGAAGACCTCGGCTGAGGGGCCCGAGGAGCGATTGACGATCGTCAGATCCTGCACGGCCGCATTGCCTCCCACCGACATGCCCGGGCTCGTGCTTGTGGGCATCAACAGGGTCGTCTGTCCGACGCCCGCGCCGCGGAGCGTGCGCCCGAAGACAGTAAAGCTCGAAGTGAGCGTGTAGGTGCCGGCTGCCACAACGACTTCCGCGGCGTCCGTCTGATTCGCGGCGATGATGGCAGCCAGAATCGTCGGCTGCTCACTGGGAACTCGAACCGGTGCCTGCTCCCCGTTCACCGGCTTGATCTCAACGATCGCCTCGGGGCTGAAGTTGACGGTCACGATTTCCCATGTCCCCGCCGCCTGGCCGTCATAGCGGACGTAGTCCTTCGTCGCGGTGTTGGAGGGCTCGCCGACGCGCCACGCGCGAAAGCCGCTCGTTGAGGCGTCGGCCCAAACCAAGGTCCCCTCGGTCACCGCGTCGTTGAGGCCGATGAACGGTTTGGCGCCGTTGCCAACGACGGTGCTGCGCACCCATGTGTTCTCCGCCGCGTCATCGATGGTTGCCAGATCCCCTCCCAAGGACTGCGCGAAAGCGCGAAGCTGGTTCCAGTCGCCCCCGCTGATCCGGTAGTAGCGCGACTTGGTTGTCGGGTTGTAGAAAGGCCCGGCCGCGACCGAGACCGCGGCGGTAGCGGTCGTGCCCGCGGCCGCACAGACGAGCAGGGCGGCCGCAACGGGAGAACAAGAACGCGTGAAGCGGAAGCTCATGGTGCAGGACTCCCTCGTGGACTCGGGAACAGGACAAACGCAGGCAACGCGCCCAGATACCAGAGAAGCGAGACGAGCCTTCAAGCACCCTCACCGTCCGATCACGAAAACCACGAAGTCGTTGCAAGACACAACCCCTGCCGAGACATGCCAGACGGAACCTTCCCTTCCGTGGCTTCACCCGGGGAAGCCATGGCCCGCTGGAAAAGGGGGCTGGAACCGTCCGATACACTGCATGACCAATGGGGCATCGCACCGACGTCACCATGCTCTTGAACGAACTGTCCGGCGGCGATGCCTCTGCCGCGGATCGTCTGTTGCCCATGCTCTACACCGAACTGCGGGCTCTCGCCGGTTCGTTCTTCAAGAACGAGCGGCGCGATCACACCTTGCAGCCCACCGCACTGGTCAACGAGGCGTACATCAAGCTCGTCGGCGGGGAATCGGGCGACCCGGTCCACGCCACCAGCCGGGCCCACTTCATGGCACTGGCCGCGAAGGTCATGCGGCAACTGCTCATCGATCACGCCCGGGCCAAGCGGGCTCAGAAGCGCGGCGGCTTCGGCGAGGCCGGCGACGGCCAGAAACGCGAACGGGTCAGCGACACGATCGCCCTCGCCCAGACGCCTTCACCCGACGGCCGCACCGAGGCCGACGTGCTCGACCTCGAGGACGCGATGCAGGAGTTCGCGGCGCTCTACCCGCGCGCGGCTCGCGTGGTCGAGCTCAAGTTCTTTGGTGGCTTGACTGCGCAGGAGATCGCCACCGTCCTTGGCGTGGGGGATGCCACGGTCGAACGTGACTGGGTACTCGCCCGTGGGTGGCTGAACCGGCGCATGAAGCCGCCAGAAGCAGGCGAGAAACAACCCTGATGTCTCGGTCGCAACACAAACGACTCGAAAGCATTGACGCAGCTTCGTCACGCGAACGCACACCATGAGCGCCGACGACCGTACCAAGGACCTCTCGCTGGAGCAGCGCGTTGCGCGAGTGCTCGACGATGCCGGCGACATGTCCGGCCCTTCGCTCGTCGCGTTCGTACGCGGCCGTTGCGATAGCGATCCGGAGGTCGTGCGCGAGGTCGAAGCGCTCTTCAGCCTCGCGGGCGATGAAAATCCGATTCTCGACTCACCCGAGTATGCGCCCGACCGACCCGCCCTCGACCGGCTGCACGCCGTGCTCTCGTCGAAGTCGTCCCCTTCGGATTCCCCGACCTCCGGGTTGGACGAGGGCAGAGTCCTCAAGATACCGCTGCCGCAGGCGATCGGGCCGTATCGCGTCGTCCGCCTGATCGGCGAGGGCGGCATGGGCCTGGTCTACGAGGCCGAGCAGCCCAGCCCCAAGCGCCGCGTCGCAATCAAAGTCATCGCCCGCGGCATCGCCACCCGAGCGATGCTCGCCCGGTTCCGCAACGAGGCCCAGGTGCTGGGCCAGCTCAAGCACCCCGGCATCGCGCAGATCTTCGAGGCCTCAACCGACGTCGCCACCGGTCAGGCGTACTTCGCGATGGAGTACGTCGAGGGCCCGCCGCTGACGCGGTTCGTGCGGGACCGCTCGCTCTCAGATCGCCAGCGCGTCGACCTGCTCGCTCGGGTGTGCGACGCGGTGCAGCACGCCCACCAGAAAGGCGTGATCCACCGCGACCTCAAGCCCGGCAACATCCTCGTTGAGGTCGCCTCCGACGGCTCGTACGCCCCCAAGGTGCTGGACTTCGGCGTCGCCAAGCTCACCAACAGCGAGGGCGAATCCGCCACGCTCGCACTCGACGCCAACCGCATCGTCGGCACACTGGGCTACATGAGCCCTGAGCAGTTCGAGGCCCGGCCCGAACAGGTCGATACCCGCAGCGATGTGTACGCCTTGGGCGTCATCCTGTACGAACTGCTGGCCGAGAAACTGCCGCTGGATCTGAACGATCTCACCATTACGCAGGCGGCGACCAAGGTGCGTGAGCAGGTGCCGCCCAAGCTCGGGCGCGTCCGCGCTGTGCTCGCCGGCGATCTGGAAGTGATCGCCGCCAAGGCACTGCACAAAGATCGCGAGCAGCGGTACTCCTCTGCCGCCGAACTGGCGGCGGACCTGCGTCGCTTCCTCGCCCATGAGCCCATCACCGCCCGTCCCCCGGGCACGCTCTACACCATCCGCAAGTTCGCCCGACGCAAACCGGCGCTGACAGCGATCTCGATCGGCTCGGTGCTGGCGCTGGTCGGCGCCACTGCGTTCTCATGGGTGCAGTACGAGCGGGCGGTGAAGGCCCGCGAGGCCGAGGCCGCGCAGACCGTGCTCGCCAACCTGCGAGCCACATCCGAGCAGCAAGCCCGCGAGCGCGCCGACGCGGCCAACAGCGTCACCGAAGCGGTGAAGGACTATCTCGTCCTTCAGATGATCGGAGCGGCGGCGCCGGACAAGATGGGCTACGACGTCAAGGTTCTCGACGTGCTCAAGGTGGCCGAGAAGGGCATCGCCGAGAAGTTCGGCGGCAGCCCCAAGATCCAAGCCGAATTGCGCTACGAGCTGGGCCGCATCTACAACACGCTCGGTATGTGGAACCTGTCGGCCGAACAGCACGAGAAGTCCATCGAGATCTACAAGGCGATCGAGGGCCTCCAAGGTGTCCACGTCCTCAACGGCGAGTCGCAGCTCGCGGTCGCCCTCGCCAACGCCGGCGAACAGGAGAAGGCCCTCGCGCTCTTCGAACGCATTTACCCGCTCTTCCCGACCGTGCTCCGCGACGAGCACCTGGGCCGCATCACCGCCAGCACCTCCTACGCCAACATGCTCCAGTCGGCCGGGAAGTTCGAAAAGGCCGAGCCGATCCTGAAAGAATCGATCGCACTCGCCGATGAGCATCTCCCCGTCGGACACTCCTCGCGCCTGAACGCCCGCGCGACGTACCTGGTGATGCTCAACGCGATGAACCGCGTGAACGAGGTCGAGCCGCAGCTCAAGCAGCTCCTGATCGAGCAGGAAGCCGCCGCAGGCAAGTACCAGCCGCTCTCGCTCACGACGCGGAACAACCTCGTGAACGTGCTGCTGCGCTTGAAGCGCAACGCGGAGGCTCTGCAGTACGCCGAGGGCATGATCGAGCAGTCGGAGAAGATCTTCCCCGAGGGCCACACCCACCGCGGCATCCCGCTGGTCACGGTCGCCGCCACACTCCGGCGCAACGACCGCCCGGCGGAGGCCGCCCCGCTCGCCGCCAAGGCCTCGGACATCTTCGAGAACGCCGAGGGCGACTTCGCGTTCTTCGCCGAGAAGGCCGCCGACTTTGCCCAACTCTCCTACACCGACGCCGGAGACGAAACCAACTCGCGCCGCTGGGCCATCCGATACGCGGGCTGCCGATTCCGATTCGCCAGCGATGCCGAGCGCCAGACGCTCAAAGCACGCCTGATGGACGTCGCCAAGCCGCTCAAACGCGAGCGCAGCGACGACGACGCCCGTGGCACGCTGGCAGACCTCATCGCCGCCGCCGACGAGGTGGCGCCGCCGGGAACGAATCGGCGCGCACGGCTCTTCATCAACCTCGCCCGGGCCGCCATCGATCTCAACCAGCCCGAGCTCGCCGAGCCGCTCCTCTCCAAGGCCGAGCCCGAGATCGCCAAGGCCCGCAACGCCGACGACGACAAGAAGTTGTTCGATGCGACCAAGTCCGAGCTCCGCGGCCCCAAGAGCCCTTGACTCGCAGTATGCTGGCCCCATGAACCGCACCCTCGCGTGGCTCTTCGGCCTGCTCGCGCCGCTCACCTCCCACGCTGCCCCCGCTCCTTCCGCCCCAGGGCCCGAACTCCGCCCGCTGCGGATCGGGGTCATCGGGCTGGTCCACGGCCACGTCGAGGGCCTGCTCTGGGCCGATTCGCAGCGCACCGATCTCGAAATCGTCGGCATCTACGAACCCAACCGCGCCCTCTTCGATCGCCTCGCCTCCAAGTACCACCTCAACGAATCACTCTGGCACGCCGACCTCGGCACCATGCTCGATCAGACCAAGCCCGAGGCTGCCAGCGTGATGACCTCGATCCGTGATCACGAATCCGCCGTCGCCGCGTGCGCACCGCGCGGCGTGCACCTGCTGGTCGAGAAGCCGCTCGCCTTCGACAAAGACGCCGCGACCCGCATGGCCTCGCTCGCCCGCAAGCACAACGTTCTGTTGCTCACCAACTTCGAGACCAGTTGGTACGCCAGCGTGCGTGAAGCTCACCGGCTGGTCGAAACCGGAGCGTTCGCGCCGATCCGTCGCATGGTCTTCCGCCACGGCCACAAGGGCCCGCGCGAGATTGGTTGCACGAGCGAATTTCTCGCCTGGCTCACCGATCCCGAGCAGAACGGCGGCGGCGCTCTCATCGACTTCGGCTGCTACGGTGCCGTGCTCTCCACCTGGTTCATGCAAGGACAGCGCCCCACCCGCATCACCGCCACCGCCGCCACGCTCAAGCACACCGTCTACCCCAACGTCGACGACGACGCGACCATCATCCTCGAGTACCCCGGAGCCACCGCCGTCATCCAAGCCTCTTGGGCGTGGACCCACGACAACAAGGAAACCGACCTTCACACCGAGCGCGGCTCGATCCACTGCGGCAAATGGCAATCCCTGCAACTCCGCGATCCCGACCAACCCGCCCGGGTCGTCGAACCCCCACAAATGCCCGCCGACCTGAAGGACGAATGGACCTACCTCCGCCGCGTCGTGCGGCGTGAGTGCCCGGTGGACCCGCTGTCGAGCCTAGAGACCAACCTGATCGCGGTGGAGATCCTCGACGAAGCCCGCCGCCAGATCCGTGCGGCTCAGACTCCCCGCACGCCTTCGACCCCGTGATCGGACCGTCCTGACCCCTCAAACCGGCACGCACACGGCTCGGCCCAGCTCGCGCCTAGGACCGGGCAGGGGCCGAGTCGGCGATCAACCGATGACCGGGGGGGTTGGGGGCGGGAAGGGCCGGGAGAATCCCCGCCCGCTCCGAACATTCATCCATTGATCCGCATAGACGGATGAATATACTCCGCGTCGCTGTTTCTCCCCCTTTGGACTCAGGCACTTACCGGACCCTTCCGCTCGGAGCCCCTCATGCCCAGCCGCTTCCTTCAGGAACTCTCCAAACGCGTCATCGTCTTCGACGGCGGCATGGGCACCCAGATCTACAGCCGCAGCCTCTCGGTCGAGCACGACTACTGCGGCTGCGAGAACTGCACCGACATCCTGGTCAAGACCCGCCCCGACGTCATCGGCGAGATCCACGAGGCCTACCTGCTCGCCGGTGCCGACGTCGTCGAGACCGACACCTTCGGTGCCAACAAGCTCGTCCTCGCCGAGTTCGACCTGACACCCGAGACCTACCAGCTCGCCAAGATGGGCGCCGAAGTCGCCCGTGCGGCGTGCGACAAGCACTCGACCAAGGACAAGCCACGCTTCGTCGCCGGCTCGATGGGCCCGGGCACGAAGCTGATCACGCTGGGCAATACGAACTGGGAGGAGATGTTCGACTCCTACCGCGAGCAGTGCCGCGGCATGATCGCGGGCGGGATCGACTGCTTCATGATCGAGACCTGTCAGGACCTTCTGCAGGTCAAGTGCGCGATCAACGCGTGCCTGGCGGCCCTCGATGAAGCGGGCAAGACGACCGCCGACATCCCGATCCTCGCCAGCGTCACCATCGAGACCACCGGCACGATGCTGCTCGGCTCCTCGATCGAAGCCGCGGCCACCGCGCTCGCGCAGTACCCGATCGCGTCGCTGGGCCTCAACTGCGCCACCGGCCCCACCGAGATGGCCGAGCACGTCAACTGGCTGGGCAAGAACTGGGCCAACGTCCGCGGCCGCAAGACCGTCACCGGCGACGAGCGCCGCGTCAGCGTGCTCCCCAATGCCGGTCTTCCCGTCCTGGTCGAAGGCCGCACCGAGTACCCGCTGAAGCCTCAGCCCTTCGTCGAGGCGATGCTGAAGTTCGTTGAAGAAGCCGGCGTCAGCATCGTCGGCGGCTGCTGCGGCACGACGCCCGAGCACATCAAGCTGCTCAGCGAGGCCGTGGGCAACCGGCCCGCGTACAAGATCGCCAAGAACAGCCCCAAGCCCGGCGCGACCAGCCTCTACGGCGTCGCCGATTACCGGCAGGACAACTCGTTCCTGATCGTGGGCGAGCGGATGAACTCGTCGGGCAGCCGCGCGTTCAAGACGCTGCTGGAAAAGGAAGCCTGGGACGACATCGTGTCCCTCGCCCGCGAGCAGGTGCGCGAGGGTGCGCACGTGCTCGACCTCAACGTCGACTACGCCGGCCGCGACAACGTCCGCGACATGACCGAGATCGTGAAGCGGGTGGTGCGTCAGGTCGACGCCCCGCTGATGATCGACAGCACCCAGGTCAAGACCATCGAGGCGGGCCTCAAGCACGCCGGTGGCAAGTGCATCGTCAACTCCGCCAACTTCGAGGAAGGTGACGAGAAGTTCGACGAGATCCTCGGCCTGTGCAAGAAGTACGGGGCGGCGATCCTCATCGGCTCGATCGACGAGGACAAGCAGGCCTCGATGGCCCGCACCGCCGACCGCAAGCACTCGATCGCCGAGCGTGGCCTGCGCCGAGCCGTCGAGAAGTTCAAGATGGACCCGAGCGACGTCATGTTCGACCCGCTCGTGCTGCCGATCTCCACCGGCATGGAGAGCGACCGCCGCTCCGCGTTCGAACTCATCGAAGGCATCAAGCGGATCAGCGCCTCGTTCCCCGAGTGCCAGACCGTCGTCGGACTGTCGAACGTCTCGTTCGGCCTGAACCCGGTCGCCCGCACGGTGCTCAACTCCGCGTTTCTGCACGAGCTGCGGGTCGCGGGCCTCACGGGCGCGATCGTACACGCCAGCAAGATACTGCCCAGCAACAAGATCGATCCGGCCCACTGGCAGGCGGCTCTCGACCTCATCTACGACCGTCGCTCCATCAAGAACGGCGGCACCGGCGTGCCCGCCGGTCAGCCCGAGACCTTTGACCCGCTGCAGGCGTTCATCGACCTGTTCAAGGACGCCCAGGCCGCCAAGGTGCAGAAGAAGTCGCTCGCCGACCTGCCCATCGAGGAACGTCTGCGCTCGCACATCATCGACGGCGAGAAGCAGGGCCTCAAGGAAGCGATCGAGGTCGCACTGCAAACCTACAAGCCGCTGGCGATCATCAACGACCACCTGCTCGAGGGCATGAAGACCGTCGGCGAACTGTTCGGCTCGGGCAAGATGCAGCTGCCGTTCGTGCTCCAGAGCGCCGAGGTCATGAAGATGGCCGTCGCGCAGCTTGAACCCCTCATGGAACGCGTGCAGGGCCAGGAGAAGGGCAAAATCGTGCTCGCCACCGTCAAGGGCGACGTGCACGACATCGGCAAGAACCTGGTCGACATCATCCTGACCAACAACGGCTACAAGGTCTTCAACATCGGCATCAAGCAGCCGATCAGCGCCATCGTCGAGGCCTTCCGGCAGCACCAGGCCGACGCCATCGGCCTCTCCGGCCTGCTGGTCAAGAGCGTGAACGTCATGGAGGAGAACATCCATGAGATGAACACGTTGGGCCTGAACGTGCCGCTGATCCTCGGCGGCGCTGCGCTCACCCGCCACTACTGCGAAAGCCACCTGCGCTCGCAGTACAAGGGCCAGTGCTTCTACGGCAAGGACGCGTTCGAGGGCCTGCGCACCATGGACATGATCATGACGCGCCAGATGGACACCCTCGCCACCGAGATCGACGAACGCCTGGGCAAGCGGAGCAAGGCCGAGGACGCGATCAACAAGACTCGCATCGAGAAGTTGGCGGCACTCAATAAGGGCGACGGAGCGACGGAGCGACGAAGCGACGAAGTGGGTGGGACCGCGGTGCGTGAGCGCGTGCGGTCGGATGTCTCCACCTCCATCGCCGTGCCCACGGCTCCGTTCTGGGGCACCCGCGTCATCGACGACATCAACCTCGATCACGTCTACCCCTTCATCAACCCCGTCGCCCTCTTCCGAGGCCAGTGGCAGATGAAGAAGGGGGCGATGAGCGACGCCGAGTACGAGAACCTGCTCGAGGACAAGGTCCAGCCCATCTTCGAGGAACTCAAGGACCGCTGCAAGCGCGAGAAGATCCTCCGCCCCGCCGTCGTCTACGGCTACTTCCCCTGCAACAGCGACGGCGACGACCTCGTCGTCTTCGACCCGCAGGACCAGGGCCGCGAGATCGAGCGCTTCACCTTCCCGCGTCAGGGCGACAAACGCCGCCTGTGCATCAGCGACTTCTTCCGCCCCATCGAGAGCGGCGAGAAGGACGTCCTGCCCCTGCACTGCGTCACCATGGGCAAGCACGCCAGCGAGGCCGCCCAGGCGCTCTTCGCCAAGAACGACTACACCAACTACCTCTACCTCCACGGCATCGGCGTCGAGACCGCCGAGGCCCTCGCCGAGATGTGGCACAAGCGCATCCGCCAGGAGCTGGGCATCGCCAACGACGACAGCCCGAAGATCAAGGACCTCTTCACGCAGAAGTACCGCGGCAGCCGCTACTCGTTCGGCTACCCCGCCTGCCCGGACATGAGCGATCAGGACAAGCTGTTCCGCCTGCTCCAGCCCGACCGCATCGGCTGCGTGCTCACCGAGAACTGGCAGATCGACCCGGAGCAGAGCACCAGCGCGATCATCGTGCATCATCCGGAGGCGAAGTACTTCAACGTCTAGGGATCAAGACGGCCTCTCAATCTCCTGCCTGCGCGCCGACCCACCAAGATGGTCCTTGATCATCTCCTCAAAGACCATCTTGCACGGGAAGAAATTTCGGCCCGCGGTAGGTATTCCGCAGAACGTCTTTGCCCCGCCCTGTGCCGCGATCCAGAGCCGGTTGTTTGTCTGCCAGAACTCACCGAGATCCGACCATCGGGCGAGATCTCCGCGCCATCTTCCTTTGGTAACCAATACTCCCTCACGTGACAGGGTGGCGTAACCGGCCCAATCGACGAGCTTCCCGGCTTGGAGCATGAGGCGAAGATCGGATGCCACGCAAGCCGCGATCACGTCGCGCACCTCTTCGATCTCGTCCCGCCCTTCGATGCGGCGCCACAGAAATCCGCTTCCCCGTTCCTTGTGCTTGGCATTCAGAACGAGCTTCGACCCATCCGCTACGCCGAGCTTCAGAGTCAGATAGGTACCGGCATAGGCACCCCTCGAGTAGATCCGAAAAGCCCGGTACTCCATCCACCGCACGTCGCGATACGGAATCTCCAGTCGATGTCGCGGGCCCTGACGGACGAGGCCATGCTCGTAAAAGTCCCACGATCGGAACCCTCCGAGAACGGTGGTCACCGCCAAATAGAGGAACAAGCCAGCGAGCATTGGACCAACCAAAAGCATCCAGGGGTCGTTCTTCGCGTTCAGAACCGCCCAAGAGCCAACCCCGACATCGCACGCGAGAGCCAACAACGCTCCCAGGGTCAAGGCGAGGCGCCCTTTCGCGTCATGGCCACGGCTTGTCAAGAAATCTCCGAACCGATCAGTTCCGGCACACTGCGGGAGGTTGTCTCTGGCGACGATTTCGAAGTCCCGTTCGTCAATGCTTCGATCGTCAGACACAACACGCCCGCCTTTCGTCGAGTGCAACTTCGACTGACATCATATTTGAAACGGCGCCCGCACCTGTCTGCACGGTGCCGTGAAATAGGTGACATCTAGAGCGGCACATGCACTGCACCAGTGATTCTCATTCGTACCTGGGCTCGAATGCTGTAAGATCGACACCAGCCAGCCACCTACGGGCAGACCAACGCCTCGTACGCCGTCGCGAACACGACGAAGTCGGTGTCATCGACGAAACCATCCGCGTTGAAGTCCGCCGGGCAGCCCGCGGGCATGGAGCCCGAAGCGCAGGCAAGGATCTCGTACGCCGCCGCGAAGATCGCGAAGTCGGCATCGTCCACCTGTGAATCGGCGTTGAGATCGGCGGGGCAGAGGTTGACAGCCGCCACGTCGCCGGTGATGACTAGTCCGAAGCCCTGCTTGCCGACGTTGACCGTGGCACCCACCACCTCGACCTTCCACACGCCCGTCGCGGGCGCCGCGAGCAGGACGTGCTCGACCGAGTTGATCGCGTCGGCGCTGCCGCCGGTCTGGCTCTGCCCGGTCGCGGCGTTGAACACGTTGCCCTGGTACACAGTCCCACCAGGGCTGATCACCCGCAGGTTGATGTTGTTGACAGGCGCAAAGCTCGTCGGCACAGTCGCGGGTGCATCGGTGAAGGCCAGCGTCACACGCAAGACCTCCGCCGAGCCGTTGACGCGGAACTGGGTGGTGTTGGTGCTTCCGGTCGCGAGCGCGTCGGCGGCGGTGTTGCGGATGTCCTTGATCAGCAAGCGTCGCGCATCGCCCGCGAGATAGACGCTGTTGTCGAGCAGGATGCGTCCGAAACCTTCCAGGTTGTTGGGCGGGAACTGCGCCGGGCTGGGGTACGACGTCATGTTCACGGACGAGTTCACCAGCATCGCCCGAAGCAACGCGCCGGAGGGGGTCAGGCTGTTGGCGGAAACTTTGGTTCCTGTTGGATAGAACCCGTCGGTGAAGTACTGTCGCACAAGGGCCGCCGCGCCGGCCACGGCGGGCGAGGCCATCGATGTGCCGGTGAGCGAGGTCGTGCCGCAGGGAAGCGAGACCGAGTTCGAGGAGATCGTGCTGCAGCCGGGCGCGAACACCTCGGGCTTGCGACGGCCATCGGCTGTCGGTCCGGTCAGCGTGCTGCACGAACCGGCCTGCGATCCCGAACCGCCGGACTTGCCCACGGCGAGCACGTTCTTGGCGTTCTCGGGGTTTTTGAGCGTCGAAAGATTCGTCGACGCGAAGCAGACCAGGTTGTCCTCGCGGTTGTAACTGAACAGATCGATGGCGCGGCAGATGGCGTTGTACGCCGTCGTGCCGTCGTCGCCCCAACTGTTGGTGTGAACCCGAGCTCCCTGGTTGTGATGCGTCGTGAGGTGAAGGTCCATGGGAAACGTCGAGATCGGCGAGCTGTAGGTGCGGAAGCACATCTTGGCGTTGAAGGCGATGCCGCGGGTGTTGTCGTTGACATCCCCGATCTGGTTTCCGACCGAGGTCCCGGCGACGTGCGTGCCGTGCTGCGCGCTCACGAGGGCGACGTTGTACGCGACGACCTTGCGATGATTCGGAAACGTGCCGGGCGTGTTCGCCGCAGTGATCGGCACGGCCGGATCGTTGAACGAGCAGTGGCTGGGCTGGAACCCGTTGTCCATGATGCCGATGATCTGCCCTTCGCCGCGGATGCCGGCCGCGTACAGCGGTGTCAGGTTCGTCACGTTGGATTGCACGATCCAGCGAGTGTTCGCGTTGCTCCGATCGGTGAGTTCGGGCAGTTCCTCCACGAACCGGATCGCGTCGACTTCCGCGAGCGCCGCGAGCTTGGGCCGCGGCACGCGGAGCATCAGCGTTTCCATCTCCGCGATCTGGAGCGAATCCTCGATGCGCACGCCGCCCAGGCCTTCGAGCGCCGCCCGGGCGTCGCGGATCGACACGCCGTCGAAGAGATACGCCTGCACCAGCACGTCGCCGGAGTCTTGAACGGCCCGACGCTCAACCGTTTCGAAGGCACGCATGCCAATCTCGGGGTCCATCCTCCATGCGTCCTGCCATTCGCCGAGCCAGCGCACGAAGCCCATCGCGTCGACGCGTCGCAAGTCGGCCCGCGAGACATCGACGAGGTAGGCATGCTGCGGGAGGTAGTCCCCGAGGATGACACCCGCGTCCGTCAGCAGCGCCCGTTGATGGTCGTTCAGCGGACCGCGCAACTGCAGGACCGAACGCTGGCCCGGCTTTCGAGCGCTCCGTGCTGCGACGTCGGACCGCAGGATGTTCTCCAGCCGGGCCGTCGAGACCACGCCGGTGCGCAGGTACAGGGAGCCGTCTTGCGGCTCTTCCGCGAAAATCTGAGCGTGTGCGGCCGAAACCCCGGCGACGCAGAGACCCGCGGCCAAGGACAGGAGGAGGGTCCGATGTACGAAGCGGTTGTGCGTGTTCACCTTACTGGTTTATCAGACCGAGCCGGAGAACTCAAGCCCAATTCTTAGGACTCACGCAACAGCGGACCTTCCTTGTTCAGTTCCCGCCTCTCGGTTTCCGCCCTCAGTTCCCGCCGCGCTGTCCCTCGGTCACGGCCGAGCGATCCGCCTCCACGAACGCCACCGCGAAGATGTGCGGGAAGTCGGACGCGGGCACCCAGAACAACCCGGCCTTGGTCGGATACCCGAACTTGAGGCCGGGCTCGCCGCGGGGCGTGTGGGTGTTGCCGTGCGGGTTCCAGACTTCGAGCCGGTCGGTCGCCTTGTCGTACCCGACGACGGCGTACGCGTGCTGGCCGGAGATGCCCGGGGGCAAGCGCTCGGGGAACGTGCCGACGCCGACGAGTTTGTTGCGGCTGAGTGCGGCGATGATCTTCTCGCGGACGATGCGTGTGACCTCGGACTCGGTTGCCACCGGCTTGACCTGCGTCACCCGCTGCCCATCCACCACACGAACCTCGCCGGTGGAGTCACGCAGCGCGATCTCGTCGGGCTCTTTGCCGGTGAGCACGCGGATGGTGGTCGTGGGCGAGCCGCCCTGGGCGATGGTGTCGGTGGCGACCTTGGTGTCCTTGTGCTCGTTGGGGAACTGGCGCCGCCGCAGCGTGCCGAAGGCCTTCTCGAAGACCGCGACCCACAGCCCCTCGTCGCCGGTTGTCGAGCTTGTGGCGATCTCGGCGTCGGTGAGCCCCGTGATTGTCACCGGACGATCGTCGCCGAACGAGACCTTGTACCCGCCGTTTGGCAGCGGCGTGATCATCCGCCGCACCGCGTCGGGGTTGCGGTGCACCATGCCTCCCAGGAGCGAGACGAAGTAGCAGTCGCCGAGCTGGCCCTGGTGGAACTGGGTGATATCGAGCTTGTCGTTCTTGTACAGCTCGCGGCCGCTGACGCTGATGCGTTTCAGCGCGTCGGTGTACGCCTTGTTCCAATCGAGCCCGAAGCTGAACTCGGTGAGCGACGGCTCCTTGTCGTCCTCGGGCGAGGGTTTCGAGCGCTTCTCCTCCGCGGCGAGATACTCGGGCGTGAGCTGGGGCATCAGCGAACCCCAGATCCGCATGTAGTTCTTGATCGCCCCCACCGCCGCCGCGTGGTCCCCCTTCACGTACGGATCGATCACCAGGGCATCGATCTCGGCCTCGGAGATCACGCCGTTGTGGTCGCGATCCCAGCGCCCGGCGAACGCCCGTACGACCTCAAAGAACGAACGCGGCTTGGCGGCAGCGGTCGGCTTGGCTTCCGGCTTGCCTTCTGGCTTGGCGGTCGGCTTCGGGGTCGGCTTCGGGGTCGGCGTGGGGGTCGGCCGGGTGGGGCTTGGCTTGGGAGACACCGGAGTTTCGGGTCTCTTTTTGTCCTGGGCGAGGGCAGGCTGCATCGCCACGGCGGCCACGCACGCGGCCGCAAGAGTCCATCTGTCCATCTGTCGCGTTCGCATCGGCAGACTCTACCAAGCGAAGCAACTTCGGATGCAAGGCTCCACCGCCCTTTCCTCTGGGTCGGTCCCCGGGAACAGGGGGGGTGGGGG
>VYLH01000016.1_pt1 | contig 83266 bp, 62 predicted proteins | sample 5114361 | NCBI WGS metagenome assembly VYLH01 (sample SAMN12291772, study PRJNA351875) | freshwater metagenome | isolation source: freshwater lake | place: USA: Michigan, Kent Lake | collected 2013-08-15
CACCCGCCCCAACCCAACGTGCTCTCGGGATCCAGTGTACCGTCTGACCTTGAGCCCCGCGACACCGGCACAATCATCGTCTCCGCAACGGGTTACACGACTCGCGCCGTCGCCCACCGGGGCCCTGCACTTGGGCAACGCTCGGACGTTCCTCATCAACTGGGCCCTCGCTCGCCAGAACGGATGGAAGATTGTGCTCCGCATCGAAGACCTCGACACGCCGCGGGTGAAGGCGGGCGCGGTCGCTGGCATCGAGCGGACGCTGCGGGCGCTGGGCATCGACTGGGACGAAGGGCCGCTTGTCCAGAGCCACGATTTGGAGCCGTATCGCGCCGCGATGCAGACGCTCGCCGCACGCGGGCTTACGTACCCATCCCCCGAAACCCGCGGCGAGCTCGAGCACGCGAGCGAAGCCGCGTCGGCGCCGCAGGAAGGCGCTCGGGAGTCCGTGTTCCCAGCCGCGCGCCGGCCGCGGGAGATCTCGCCGCGCTTCGAGCCACAGGCCGAGCCGTGCAACTGGCGGCTGGTGGTCCCGCCGAGGGATGTGATGGTCACTGATCGCGTCGCCGGCGAGCGGGCGTTTCGACCCTGCGACACCGTCGGCGATTTCGTGATCTGGACCAAGCGCGATCTTCCCGCGTACCAACTGGCCGTCGTGGTCGACGACGCACGCCAAGGAGTGACCGACATCGTCCGGGGCGACGACCTTTTCGAGAGTGCGGCACGCCAGCGCCTCATCATCGAAGGCCTCGGCCTTTCCCACACGCCCGACTACTACCACCTTCCCCTCGTTCGAGGCGAGGACGGCAAACGCCTCGCCAAGCGTCATGGCGACACCCGGGTGGACACCTATCTGAACGGGGGCGTGCGCCCGGAACGGCTCATCGGACTCCTTGCCGCGTGGTCCGGGGTTCCCGGCGAGCGGCGTGCGATGTCGGCGGCGGAGTTTCGTGCGGGCTTCGATCTTGCCGCACTGCCGCGTTACGATGTCATCTTCCGACCCGGAGACGATGCATGGTTGCGGCAGGCCTGAAGTTCGGTGCAGCGACGGTTCTCGCGACGCTTTCACTCGGCGCGTGCGAGCCGGGATTCAACACCACTGCCACGACGACCAACGTGGTGATCGCTGCGAAGACGTTCAAGCTCGAACTCGCGATCACGCCCGACACCCGCGTGCAGGGCCTCTCCAATCGCAAGGAGATTCCCGCCGACGGCGGCATGCTCTTTGTGTTTCCGGATCTTCAGGTCGCACGGCAGGAGTTCGTGATGCGAGACTGCCCGGTGCCGATCGACATCATCTTTCTCGACAAGACCCGCCGCGTCACAGCGATTCACGCGATGCTGGTCGAGGAGCCGCGGCGGGAGAACGAAGACATGGCTGCGTACGAGTCGCGGTTGAAGCGTTACTCCAGCCGCTTTGACGCCAAATACGCCATCGAGCTCAAGGGTGGCACGCTGCCAAGCCTGAATCTCAAGCAAGGCGATCAGATCAACATCGATCCGGCGTTGGCGGATAAAGCTCGGTAGCCATCGAAACCGGGGCGTGCCGGGCGGCGACGATGCAAAGTACTGTCAGGGCGGTGGTTGGGGCGACCCAGTCGCTGGATTTGGCGAGAGGGATTGACGTCATTGCGCGGCACTTGGACGCTCCCCGTGAATTTGCGTTTTGTATCCGTCGATAACCGACACGGGGCTCCGCGTCGCGCGGTCCGCCCGGGAACGAGCCGCGTGAACGAGCCGACGATCACATTCTGTGCCGCCCCGTCGGTCGAGCAGGCCGAGAGCCGATGGCTCGCGCCCGTGCTCGCTGCATGGCCGGACATGAACGTCCCCGTGGCGACGAGTCTCGGAGTGGAGCGACTCGGCGAATCCGAGGGCGACGCGATCGGCGAGGGCGTGCTGTTCGCCGTCTTTGCCGGCGATGAGCCATCGTCATTGGTATCGAAGGTCTTTGACGCCATCCACGGGGCCATGATCCCCGGCGTCGTCGTGTCACCCCGCGCGAGCGAGCTCCGCCCGCTGATCCACAAGCACGGCGTTATCGTCGTCGAGCCCTCGACGTCCAGTTCCATGATCGCCTCGATGCTCTTCGCGCTGACCGAGCGTCAGAGTCTTGTCGATCGTCTCCGCCGGGACGTTCGAACCGGCGCGACGGCGGACCGGGGCATCCGAGGCGAAATGGACCGCCTGCACGAGGAACTGCACCTGGCCGCGACCGTCCAGCGTGAACTCCTGCCTCAGAAGCTGCCGGATTGCGACGAACTGCGCTTTGCATCGATGTACAAGCCGGCGACGTATGTCAGCGGCGATCTGTTCGACGCCCGCGAGATCGATGAGAATCGAATCGCGTTCTTCGTGGCCGATGCCGTCGGTCACGGCGTGCCCGCTGCTCTCATCACGATGATGCTCTCCCGCGGGCTCCTGAATCAGCTTGCGCTGCGAGCAGGCCGCGACATGGATATCGATCCCGCCGCGTGCCTCAGCGGGCTGAATATCGAGCTCTGTCAGCATGCCTGCGGCAACTATCGCTTCGCCACCGCCGTCTGCGGCGTGCTCGACAAGCGGGACTGGTCCGTGCGGCTCGCCGGAGCGGGACACCCCGCGTCGATACTCATCGGTCGCGGGACGACCCGCATGATGGAAAGCCAGGGTCCGCTGCTTGGCGTCTTTGCCGAGGCCGAGTACACCAGCGAGACCTTCACGCTCGCACCCGGTGAGACGCTGATGCTCTACACCGACGGCTTCGAGCTGGCGTTCCCAGACCCCAACGCTCAGCCGCTGCCAAATTCCAACCGCAAGTCGGTGGCGCCGCGTGAGTATCTGAAGTACATGGGGGTTCTCGACGCCGAGCGTCATGCCGATATCCGCGACAGCATGGATGCACTTGCGTCGCTCATCGCCGAGCAGGAAGGCTCGCTGCACCAGCGTGACGACGTGACCGCGCTCGCGATCCGCCGCACCGATCCCGCCGCCGGCGTGCTTCGCCGTGCTGCCTGATCACGCTCAATGCCGGAAGTGGCGGATTCCCGTCGTGAGACACGTCACGTTGTGCTTCGCGCACAAGTCGAACGTCTCCTGATCCCGCTTGCTGCCGCCGGGATGCACGATCACGCTGACGCCCGCGTCGATGAGGATCTTCGGTCCGTCCGGGAACGGGAAGAACGCGTCGGAGAACGCGACGGCACCCTTGGCCAAGTCTCCGGCTTTCTGCACGGCAAGGCGGCACGAGGTCAGCCGATCCATCTGACCAGCACCGGCTCCGAAGAGTCGCGTCACGCCCGTCTTGGGGTCCACGCCGCCGATCGCGACCGCGTTGCTCATCACGTTGCGTGTGACGACCTCCATGAACTGAGCGAGGCGAATCGCCTCGGCCTTGCATTCGGGGCCTGCCTTGTGGAGGAACTCTTTGGGCGCCGCCAGCAGCGCGTCGCGGTCCTGCATCAGCAGGCCGCCGGGAATGGAGCGTTGCTCAAGCTCCAGCCCGCGGAGCTGCTCGATCGCACCGACCTCGAGAATCCGCATGTTGAACCAGCGGGTGCGGAGTGCGTCCAGGGCGTCGGGCTCGAAGCGCTCGGCGACGACGACTTCGGCGAAGGTGTCGTCGCGGCACAAGCGTCTGGCCGCGGCCAGGTCAACGGTTCCCGACACCGCGAAGATCCCGCCGTAAGCCGCGAGCGGGTCGCCCGCGATGGCGTTCTCGATCGCGTCGAGCGCAGACTTCGCCACCGCCGTGCCGCACGGATTTGCGTGCTTGATCACCGCGGCTCCGACCATGCCCGGCGCGACGATCCGCAGCGCCCGCACGAGTTCCAGAGCGCTCGCCGCGTCGTTGATGTTGTTGTAGCCGAGCTCCTTGCCGTGGAGCTGCCGCGCCCGCGGGATGCACGCGGTGGGGGCGTCGTTGGACGCGTAGAGCGCGCCGGACTGGTGCGGATTCTCCCCGTAGCGGAGTTCCTGTACCAGCGAGAATGTCTGCGTCATGGTCACCGGGAACCTCGCCGGCTTGGTTTCGTCGAGCGAAGCCGCGAGGTAGTTGGCGATGGCGGCGTCATAGGAACTGGTCCGCTTGAACGCCGCCGCAGCGAGCTCACGTCGGAGCGTCAGGCTGGTCTTGCCACCCAAGGCGTCGAGATCGCGGATCACTTTCTCGTACTGATCGGGACTGACGACGACGGTGACCCAGTCGTGGTTCTTCGCCGCGGACCGGATCATCGACGGCCCGCCGATATCGATCTGCTCGATCGCCTCGTCGCGTTCGACGCCGACGCCCGCGATCGTCTTCTCAAATGGGTAGAGGTTTACGCAGACAAGATCGATCGGCGTGATCTCGTGCTTCTTCATCGCCTCAGCGTGCTCGGGATCGTCGCGTACGGCGAGCAAGCCGCCGTGCACCTTGGGGTGCAGCGTCTTTACTCGGCCGTCCATGATCTCGGGGAACCCGGTGACAGCGTCGATCGGCACGACCTTCACGCCCGCCTTTTCAAGCGCCGTCGCCGTGCCTCCCGTCGAGACGATCTCGACGCCGCGACGCGCCAAAGCCTGGGCAAACTCAATGAGCCCGGACTTGTCCGAGACTGAGAGGATCGCACGCCGAATCATCACGAGGTCGTTCATGGTGGGACGGTATCACAGATAGCGGGTGATGGGCGAGCAAATGGCCAAACGGCCAAAGCGCCAAATGGCGAAATAAAAACCGGATTCGATCTTCGAATCCGGTGTGCTGATTTGGCTATTTGGATGTTGGGCCCTTTGGCACTTTTCCGACTCACTTCCGGGGAACGAATCGGACCACCACGCCCGTGTCGCTGACGGCGTAGAGGTTGCCGTCCTCGAACTTGTCAGTCTGAAGGCTCGCAGTCTGCGGCACGACAAAGGAGCGGACAATGTCGCCGCGGTCCTTGTCCAGCAGAAGCGCGACGGCCCCGTTCCAAACCAGCAACTGGCCGGCCCGGATGCCGATCACGCTGCCCTCAACGACTCGGTTGGACCAAATGACCTTGCCGCTTTTGGCGTCCACGGCCGAAAGGCCCTCGCTGCCGAGCTGGCACCACACGGTCGTGCCGTCGGTCGCCGGCTGGCGGTTGAGGCGTTGGTCGCAGCGGAGCCGCCACGCCACCTCGCCGTCGGTGCCGATGCCCCAGAGCGACTGGTCACGTCCCGCGACGATCATGAGTCCCTGAGCCGCGATCGGGTCGGTGTCGATGCCGCCGAAGATCTCGCCGCGGCCGGTGGGGCGGCCGGAGTTTGCACTAAGGAAGACGTACGCACCTGACTGAGACACCGCGGCAACGATGGTCTCGTCACCCGAGCCTCCGACGATCACGGGTTTGTGATCCACGGCCCCGCGGAGCAGGAATGCCCAGCGTTCCACACCCAGATCGGTGCGATGAGCCGTCACATGGCCTGTCGTCGCGCCGTAGATCAGTGATCCGCCCGCGACGATGGCCGGGGTGTTCACGATGCGTCCGAAGGCCTGACGCTTCAGAATCGAGCCGCCGGTCGCGGCAAGTTCCCACAGCTCATTATCCGCCGACACCTGGATCGCATCGCCCGCGCGGCCCAGGCCGACGAAGCGTGTGAGCGGGTTCGTCAGTTCGTTGGCCCAGCGGATGCCGCCGTTGCTCGTCTCGATCGCCGAAACCGTCGAGCCAGTTTCGAGCGCAAGAACCAGGTCGCCCGCGGGCTGGATCATCTGAAGCCGCTGGCCGTTGCCGATGAACGGGAATGCCGTCCAATCGCGCTTGTACCCGAGTTCGAGGAAGTTCGCGTCGTTAATCGCGTAGCCTCCGACCGGCGCTGGAGCCTTGGCGTCCGTGGGCTTGGCCGCTGGAGTGGCCTCGGCCTTCTTCGGGGTCGCGCACGCGGTGACGCTCAGGGCCAAGCCCGCGAGCAGGCCGAGCGAAAGAGTCCTGGCAGCGTTCTGGAACCGGGAGTGGAGTTCTTTCATGGTGCTCTTCAAAGCCGTGGGTGAACGGGGCGGTGGAACGGGTCGTGGGGGCGGGCAGAGTTGGGTGGGGCTCGTGGGGACCGAAGTTGTACCACAGACGGCCACCTGCGTCCGGAGGGGCCATTGTTGGGGCGCTGGAGGGGTCGGTCGAGGGCCGTGATCCTGATTGCTTGCCCAGCCGCCGGACCCTACCCCTCTACGCGTCCGGTCCCAGGTGGCCGCATCTTGGCAGCCCAGATCGTTCGATTTGCGTCCGCGTCGGTGCCCCCGAACACTTTCCCGATGTTCACCGGAATAGTTCAAGCCATGGGCCGCGTCGTCGCCAGCACCCGCACACCGACCGGGCTGCGGCTCGAGATCGAGCCTCTCGCCTGGGACTACACCCCTTCACATGGCGACTCCATCAGTGTCGACGGCTGCTGCCTGACCGTCGTCAACTCCCCCAGTCGGGGCGATCGGTGGCACTTTGACGCCGTGCCCGAAACCCTTGCCAAGACGACTGTGGGAGACCGCAGGGTCGGTGACGTCGTCAACCTGGAGCACGCCGCCACGGCCTCGACGCTGCTGGGCGGGCACGTCGTTCAGGGTCACGTGGACGGCGTGGGAGTGGTCGAATCCATCGTCACCAGCCCGGAATGGCGCGTCCGCATCCGACCGCCGGCTGAGATGATGCAGTACATGACCCCCAAGGGCTCGGTGTGCGTGAGCGGCGTCTCGCTGACGCTCGCCGCCGTTAGTCCGGGGCAAGGATGGTTCGAGGTCGCGCTCATTCCGACGACGCTCGAGAAGACGAACCTGAAAGCCCTCGGACCCGGCTCGCGCGTCAACATCGAAGCCGATACGCTGGTCAAGACGATGGTGCACTGGATGCAGCATTACGCGGCGGGGAGCAGGGGAGCAGGCGAGTGAGCGGAGTCGGGAAAGGAGTCCGTTGACGGTCACGCCGGTGCAAGTCGTTCCCTTTGGCAAGCGTGCCAAGCCCGCGGCGTTGTCCTTGCCGCGCGACCGGGCCGCCGCCCACCGCGCCGCGACCGATGCGCCGCTCCGCGTGCTGGGGATCGATCCGGGGCTTCGCATCACCGGCTACGGCTGCATCGAGATCCGCGGCGGTGCCACCACGCTCATCGAAGCCGGGGTCTTCCGCTTCGGCCGCGCGCTTAGCCGCGGCGAGCGCGACGATGCCGAAACGCGGGCCGACGATGTGCACGCCGTCTCGTCGCGGCTGGTCGAACTCGACCGCGATTTCCGCGTCGTGCTCGATCGCCTCCGCCCCGATCTAGTCGCCGTCGAGGCTCTGTTTGCGCACTACAAGCACCCCGCTACCGCGATCGTCATGGGCCACGCCCGCGGCGTGCTCCTGCTGGCCATCCGCCAGATGGGCATGCAACTCATGGAACTCAAACCGACGATGGTCAAGAAATCCATCAGTGGTAATGGGCTGGCCAAGAAAGCGCAGGTCCAAGCCGCGGTGAAGTCGTTCCTGGGTCTCGAAGAGTTGCCCGAGCCCGCAGACATGGCGGACGCGCTCGCCGTCGCGATCTGTGCGTCGCGTCGTACGTCTTGCTAGAGCCTCCGGATGGCATCGGCACGCACGCGCAGCCTCCGAATGCCTGCGAGTTCTTCGAGTTCGCCGGTCATCTCGACGGGCTCGGCGATGCGATCGAAGGCCGCGGGGTCCAGCGGCCCGCCGTCGATGTTCGCCAGCAAGGTGCAGCGTGTGCCGCCGCCCGGGAGCCGCTCGACGAGGACAGGGGGAATGCCGCCGCGGATGCACAGCGTGGCGCACGCCTTGTGCGTCTTCTGATCGCCGGGCTTCATCGCGCCGAGATAGCACTTGGAATCCACGATCTCGCCTCGGAGCGTGGCCACGCCCAGCGATGTCGGCATCAGCGGCATTTCCTTCGCCGCAGCGCTTTGGGAACTCTCGGACGCGAGCGACTGGGCTTGTGGCTCCAGTTCGATCATCCGCTGTCCGCCGCGATCCAGTGTCCAGCCGGATGCAACGACTCGGTTGTTCTTCAAAGCGCTGAAGTCCCGGTCGACGCCGTGCTTCCCTACCTCCACCAGCAACCGCGCCGACGGCGTTGCCGCCGCGGTGTCGATGAGCATCGGATACGGCCAGAGCACCAAGGTACCGCGGAACTGTCGTGCTTCTCCGTCGTTCCACACCGCGGGTCCGGGGTCTGACATGGTTCGGGCCAGAATCGCCGCGGACGCGAGAAAGAAACACACGTTCGCCCCGACGACGAGCCACAGGAACCGCGACAGGCGCCGCGGCACCGGCAGATATCCGACATAGAAAGGCGTGTCGGCGCCATCAGCCATGGCGATCCTCCTCCGCGCCAGTGCGTGCTGGTGGCAAGGCCGTGCCCGGCGGCTGGGCGACGATCGAGACCTCGACCCGCCCGCGGGTGATCCGCACCGCGTGGGTCGCGATCTTCTCGGTGAACGGCGGGGGCGAGCATCCATCGCCGGCCTTGTACTGCCAGCCGTGCCATGGGCATGTGATGCAGCCGTCGATCACTTTCCCTTCGCCCAACGGCCCGCCCTGATGGGCGCACACGTTGGTGACGGCGGAGAATCCGTCCTTGTGCCGAAACACCGCGATGCGTTCATGCCCACGCGCCGCGACGATCCGCGCGCGATCCAGCGGGATCTCGTCGAGTGTCCCGACGTCGATCCACGCCTCGCCCTCGGCGGGCACGGGACGACCCGCGTCGATCGCCGCACCCCGGAGTCCGGCCGCGATGTGCAGGCCGCTGAGCAAAACCAGTCCCGCGGCGACGATCCAGACGTACGCCGCACCGCGGTCGGTCTGCATTGCGCCCAACGCCACGTGGCCCACAAGCGCTGCGTACGCGGCGTACACCAGCATGTGCAGCCGCTTCCACGCCCGTGCCCCGAGGTTCTTGAGCCAGAAATCATGGCTGGTCGCCGCCATAAGGAACAGAATCGCCAGCGCGACGATGCCGAGCCACTCGAACGGGAACCCGTGCAGCGAGGTCAGGCTCGTGCTGCTCGTCAGCAGCGAAACCAGCGGCGAAACCACGCCAAAGCCGTGGTAGTACCCGATCGCCAGCGCGGCATGGGCCAGCGCGATCAGAAAGGTCATGACGCCCAGGTGCCGCCGGTTGTACAGCACCGGCAGAAAGCGGCGATCGAGCCGAGCCAGCGGCCCGATCGCCAGAATGACGTGCAGCATCACCGCCGCACATGCGCCCAGACCTCGAAGCAGCAGGATCTCCATCGAGATCGCCTGTGCACCGCTCCACAGGATGCGGCCCGTGGCGACCCAGGTCGCGAGAAATGCGACCACGCACGCCGCCGCCGCCGCGTCGTACCGACGCTTGTGCGGGCTCCACTGCACTGCGACGTACCCGACGCTCACCGCGACCGCTCCTTTGCCTCGGGCACCTGCGTGAGCGCCAACGCCGTCCGCCGTCGCGCCGCGTCCGCGGCAAACAGCAGCACGGCGAGACCGATCGGAATGACCAGCCACGTCAACCGATGCGCCCGACGAAGGTCACGCGTCATAGTGCGGCTCCGTGTCGGGCCGCCCGCGTGAGAAACCACGGCCACATCGCGATCAGGCCGGGGGCGATCAGGATCTTGAAGCCGATCGGTGCCCCCGCCACGCCGGTGTCAAGACGGCGCGTATCCCGCGTGAGCAGCATCATCGCCACGACACCGCCGATCGCGGTGTACCCGGCGAGTCCAAGGAGCAGAACGGTTGCGATCAGGTGCGGCACAGCCGATGCGATGCCGGCCGGCGCGGTTCGTGTCAGCGGATCAGGCCGAGCATCTTTCCCAGCACCACGATTCGTTCGCCCAGCGACTGCTCGGGCGGGTCCGACGCGTTGTGGTGCAGGACGATCATCGTCGCGTCGTCGTCGAGGCGCTCGTCTCCTGTGCGCCGAGTGATCTCGGCGAGCACCCGCGCCCGCAGCCGCGACGCGTCAACGCCGCCCTGCGTGGCCGAGCGCACCACGTCGAGCAAGCCATCCTCACCCCACGGCTTGCCGTCGGCGCCTCGGGCCTCCAGGAACGCGTCGGAATACATCGCGAGCAGGTCGCCCCGCTCCAGCCGGATCGCAAACTGCTCGTACGCCGTCGGATCGATCACACCCAACGGCAGGTTTGACGCACCGACCTCCCCCGATCGCTCGGCCCCGAGCGCGTCGGGAACGTCTGCGTCCAGGAACCGCCACTCGCCCCCGGTCACCGAGTAGTGCAGCGGCCGCGGATGCCCGGCGTTGCAGATGATCGCGTGGTCGGTCGGAGCGAAGTACGAAACCAGCACCGCAGTCGCGAACCGCCCGCCCTCACGCGTGAACTGCTTGTTGAGTGCTTTGGCGAAGCGGCTTTGGTCGGGCGTGTTGATCGAGCGCCGCATCAGGTCGCGCAGGCCCGCGGCCGTCGCCGCGACGACACTCCCGTGCCCGGCGACATCCGCCAGCACGAACCGCGTGATCAGTCCGGCCGCACAATTCGAAACGTAGTAGATGTCCCCGCCTTGCGCATCACCCTCGTGCGGCGTGCAGCCGACATAGACGTCGTTTCCGGGCACCGAGACCTCGCCGAGGAAGCCGTCGTGCCCGCCCCAGACCTCCATGCACGCGATGCTGCGGGCCGAGCGACCTTCGCGAGCAACGTTGCGGGTCGGGGATGGCGCCGATGCCGCGCTCACACGGAGATGTTCTTTCGGGCGGTCTTGATGGCCTTGAGCAGGCCCTCGGGGGCGACGCCGCGGGCGGGCTCGTCGCTCGGAGTCAACGCTTGCTTGCCCAATGCGATCGTTTTCTTGTATGCGTCGAGGTAGTTCACGCATGACGGGCAGACCGACAGGTGCCGTTCGAAGTCACGCCGATCACTCGTGTCGAGGCGATCCTCGAGATAATCCGCGATGAAGTCGATCAACTCGCGGCACGTGATGTAATCGTTGTTCGTCACGAATTGTCCTCGGTAAAGTAAGGATCCAGCAGAGTCTTGAGCGCCTGCCGTGCCCGGTGCAGTCTTGTGCGGACGGTGTCCAGAGTCACCGCGAGCACGGCTGCCGTCTCTTCAGTGTCGAGACCTTCCACGTCCCGTAGCACCAAAACGACTCGGTACTGCTCGGGCAATTCCTCGATTCGAGACCGGACTAGAGCCCGGAGTTCCTGCTGTTCGATGCCGCCCGATGCTTCCTCGTGCCACCGTTTCTGGGTCTCTTTCTGGTGGCCGTCGGAAACGAACTGCGGCAGCATCGCATCCATGTTTTTCTCGGGCCTTCGGCGCTTGCTGCGGAGTTTCATCAGACACGCGTTCACTGTGATCTGATGCAGCCATGTCGTCAACTTCGAACGCCCATCGAAACGATCCAGTGACTTGAACGCGCTCAGGAACGCATCCTGCACCGCATCCTCGGCGTCCGCCTCGGTCGGCATCATCTTGCGTGCCACCGACAGCATGCGTCCTGCCGCAGCATCGACCAATTCGTCGAATGCGGCTTCCTCACGGTTGCGCAGCCGTGACAGCAACTCGGGCTCGTTGATGATGGTCGGCGATTCCTGCATCGGTTTCAGCGTGGCTGCACTGCAGGATATGAGAAGCCGATTGTCCGCGGACGTGACACAGAGCACCGAGATTTTCATCTGCAGTACCTCGGGTCTGGGGCGGCTGCCCGAGTCGGTCATCTGTTTCGGTCCGATTCTGCGGGTATCGAAGCGGAGGGTGACACAGCGGCGTCGCCGAGGCATCGCAGGGAACGTCCGATCGTTATGCCTCCCATTTCACCCACATCAGAACTGGAAGATGACCTGTGAAAACACTCTCCCGCATCGGCCTTGTTGGCATCATGACCTTTTCTGCGCCGTCACTTGCGGCGACGGCACCGAGTGTTCCGATGAGCGAGATCCGTTCGACACTGACGCCGCTGTTGGGCGGCTCGACGTTTGCACCTAAGGACGCGCAGGGTTCGTACGTGGCGTTGCACTTTCTGCCGATGTATGCCGGCGAGGCCAAGCCGCACGCGGATGCGGTGAAGGAGTTCGCCGACAAGACGCCGCGGCTGGCGGGGCTGAAGACGTTGTTCGTGATCTCGGCCAAGCGTGACTGGACGACGGCTGTCAATGAGGCGTCGTCTCTGATCTATATCGACGAGAACAACACCCTGGCGAACGAACTGCAGGTCGGCACCTCCTCGCCGGCGACGGTCGTCTTCGACCCCGCCGGACAGGAGCTGTTCCGCTGGACTGGTTCCGGCGAACACGATCATCTGACGTACGCGTCGTTCGAGGCCCGCTTCATCAAGGCGAGCGAGGCGAAGTCGCTCAAGGACTACAACCTGCCCAAGGGTTCGCGGGTGGCGATCGAGGGGTACGACCCGGTCGCGTACTTCAACGCCGGCAAGCCGACCAAGGGTGACGCCAAGATCACATCGGTGTGGCAGGGCGTGACGTACCAGTTTGCCAGCAAGGCCAACCGCGATCTGTTCAATGCCGATCCGGCGAAATATGCCCCAACCTACGGCGGCTGGTGCGCCACCGCCATGGGCGCCAAGGGCACCAAGGTCGAGATCGATCCGACGAATTTCAAGGTGAAGGACGGGCGGCTGCACCTGTTCTACAAGGACTTCTTCTCCGACGCGCTCAAGGACTGGAACAAGAACGAGAAGGAGTGGGAGCCCAAGGCGGACACAAACTGGAAGAAGACCACGGGCGAGGACGCGCGGCACGGGACCAAGTGAGCGTCAGAATGGATCGTGGCGCAGGCATGCCGCCTAAGCGCCAACGCGGCGGCGAGTAGAGGCGGGACGCCTGTGCCACCGAACGCGCTCTAGAGGTTCGAGTACCGAGGATTTCATGTCAACCACACAGACCGTCAACGCCGCGATGAAGCACCCGTCCACGCTCTCGAAGCCCCTCGTCATCGTGTCGTGGGTGCTGCAGGTGGTGGTGGCGGTGATTCTGTTCCAGACGCTGTTCTTCAAGTTCACCGGCGCGGAAGAGAGCAAGTACATCTTCACGAAGGTTGGTGCCGAGCCATTTGGGCGTTACGCCAGCGGCGTGGCGGAGTTGATCGCGGTGGCGCTGCTGCTGACGCCCAAGACGATCACGCTGGGGGCAATCCTGAGCGTGGGTGTCATCACAGGTGCGATCGGGGCCCACCTGACGAAGCTTGGAATCGTGGTCCAGAATGATGGCGGGTTGCTGTTTGCGCTGGCCCTAGTCGTCTTCTTCGGGTCTCTGGGGATTCTCTTCATCCGCCGGCACCAGGTCCCGGTACTGGGCGCCTTGTTGCCGTTCTGAGGCGGCGAGCGGGTCATGTCAGCCCCCATGTCTCGTCCGCGGTTTGCGAGTGCGGCCGCGGCGTTGCTTCATTCTGGAAGTGTCAGTGAGCATGCCATCTCGTCCCGTGCCCGGCGCGAGTTTGTCGTGCGAAGGACGATTCGAAACACGCCGAGAGGCTGGGGCTTGCGAAAGCGAACGTGGGCCGTGCGGCGTGGAGGACGCGGGGGCCATAGATATCGGAGCCGCCCTTGGGGACGGTGGGGGAGCACGATTCAGACAAGGATGTTGCAGGCACTCGTGTTGACACGACTCAGCCAGCGGCCTCGCGAATGGGCGGAGCGAGGCGGATCTTTGGGGCGTCATCGATCACGCTTGGCGGATATGTATTTCTGCGCAGCTCGGACGCGGAATCGTCTGGGAACCGCTGATACAGCCCGATAACTCATCGGGGAGGTTCGGGCTGCTCAGAAATGCCGTCTGTAGCGTCCGGGCGATGTGGAGCGGGAAGCCGATCCGGATCGCCGTGAAGCATCGCACGCACGGGACCGATAGTTGTTTCGCCAGATACGAGGCGAAGCATGCAACCATACTCGACTCCATCGCTCGTTCGCGCTGATCAGCGGTACAACTGTTCGCTCGGCGCGGTGCTGCGCCCAGCAGCGGCGGAAGCGAGCATGCCAGGTGCTGATCCGAGTGATCAGGTGCTGTTGGGGCGCTCGGCCGGCGAAGGTGACGGCACGGTGAAAGCGACGGTCGTGGACCTGTCGCGCGGCGGGCTGGGCGTGTGTACGCCGATCTTCTTCCCGCGTGGTGCACGGATCGAGATCTCCGTGACGGCGAAGGACGGGATCGGGACTGTCGTCGGCCGCGTGCAGCGCGTCGAGATGCGAGATCGCAAGCCGACGTACTACATCGGTGTGTCGATGGCGAGCCCGTCGGATGCCGCTCCGGTGCTTGAGTCTCTCATGAGCGAACTGCGCCGGGCGTCGGCGGAGGTGTCGCGATGATCAGCCAAGACGACTTTGTTCTCGCGGCGCTGCTCGAAGAAGGAATGATTGACGCGGGCGCGGCTGAGAAGTCGCGTCGCTATGCGGCGGAACATGGCGGCACGCCGAGCGAAGCACTGTCGGCGTTGGGCGTTGTGGAGCCGCGAGCGGTTGCGATGGTTCGGGCGCAGATTTCTGAATGCCCGTTCGTCGAACTGGGAGACTACAGCATCCGATTCGCGAACGCGGCGTTGATGCCGCGGGAGGCGGCAGAGTCGCTTCGGGCATTCCCGTTGTTCGTGTGTGGAGATATCGCGACCGTGGGCATGGCGGATCCGCTGGATCTGCGGTCGGTGGACCAGCTGCGGAGCATTCTGAAGGCCGACGTCGATCCGGTGCTGTGCGAGCCGACGGCGCTGCGGGCGCTGATTGAGCGGGCGTACTCACTGGTCGGAACGGTGGCCCGCAACGATCTGGTCTCGGTCAGCGAGGATCGAACCACCGGCAAGGAGCCGATCGTCGCCGCGGTCAATCAGATCCTGGCGCAGGGGCTCGATCTTGGCGCGAGCGACATTCATATCAGTCCCGATGCGGCCGAACTCCAGCTGCGGTATCGCGTGGACGGCACGCTGCAGCCTGTGCAGGGACCCGGGTTGGACGTCCACGCGGGTCTTGTGCAGCGGCTCAAGGTGATGGCCGACCTCGACGTCACCCAGTCGCGTCGGCCGCAGGACGGCAAGTTCCGATTTACGCACGCTGGACGGTCCGTTGACGTGCGTGTGAGCCTGATACCGACGGTGTGCGGCGAGAACGCGGTATTGCGGTTGCTGTCGAGCTCCGGGTCCATCCGTGGGTTCCAGGAACTGGGATTCCCGCAAGACCGGGTCGGCGAGCTTGAGGCGCTGATTGAAGAGCCGCACGGCATGGTCCTGGTGACCGGTCCGACCGGGTCGGGAAAGACAACGACCCTTTACACGGCGCTGAAGAAGCTCAATACCAGCGACGTGAACATCATGACGATCGAGGATCCGGTCGAGATCCGGATGCCGATGGTTCGGCAGGTGCAGGTGAATGCCGGCATCGGGATGACGTTTGCGAGCGCCCTTCGTTCGATTCTGCGGCAAGATCCCGACGTGGTGTTCGTCGGTGAGATTCGCGATGACGAGACGGCACGCATCAGCTTGCAGGCCGCGTTGACCGGCCACCTGGTGTTGTCAAGCCTTCATACCAATGACGCGGCTGGTGCGATCCCGCGTCTGCGCGATCTGTCGTGTCCGCCGTTCGCGATCAATGCGGCGTTGCTGTGCGTGCTGGCACAGCGTCTGGTCCGCCGGACCTGCCCGCACTGCGCGGCGCCCGCGAGCCTGACGCCGCTGATCGCTGCGCACTTTGGCATCGAACCGAACGAGCCGGGCCATGTGCGAGGCTCTGGGTGCGCGAAGTGTTCGGGTGTGGGGCTGCGGGGGCGAATGGGCATCTATGAGATGCTGACGGTGAACGCTGCGATCCGGAGCGCGGTGGAGCGGGGTGCCCCGGCGGCCGACATTGCGGCTCTCGCGGTTCAGGGCGGAATGAGCCCTATGTCCATGGATGGTCTCGCAAAGGCAAGGCTCGGTCTGACAACGCTCGAAGAAGTGGCGCGTGTCGCGACTGTCATCGCGTCGGACACGGATGAATCCGGTACGAGGGTTGCAGCGTGAGTACTTTGACGTTCGAATACCGAGCGTTGCAGGCCAACGGGGTGGAAACCCGCGGCGTGACCACCGGTACGAACAAGTCGGAGGCCTATCGCCAGCTCGTCGCGCGGGGCCTGACGCCGGTTCGTTTGTCGGCTGTCGGCGGACACGCCGCGAAGTCGAAGCGCGGGGGCAAGGGAATTCCGATGGGCGATCTCGCCCATTTCACCTATCAGTTCGGTGTCTTGATGTCTGCGAAGTTGGGTGTCGCCGAGGGTCTGCGGAGCATCGCGGAGCAGGAGAAGCCTGGGCCCCTGCGGGATCTGCTCGAGGACCTTGCGACGCGGGTGCAGGCAGGCGAGACGATTGCGGGCGCGATGGAGACGCACCGCGAAGTGCTTGGGGACGTGTACATTGAGGCGATTCGCGCGGCCGAGAGAGCGGGCACGCTCCCGGTCGTCTTGGAGCACCTCTCGGAAATGCTCGAGCGAACGCTGGAGTCGCAGCGGCAGGTGAAGGGTGCCCTGATGTACCCGGCCTGCGTTGTCATGGTGCTCGTCCTGGCGACAACGTTTCTTGTAGCCTTTGTGATTCCAAAGTTCGCGGGAATGTTCGCCAAGCGCGGGGCGGAACTGCCGTTGGTGACCAAGACGCTGATGCTGCTCGGGCAGTCCGTGCAGAACTACTGGTGGCTCTACCTCGGCATCGTGGTCGCCATCGGTCTTGCATTGCGATCAGCCCTGCGTAACAAGGAAGGCCGGCTTGCGCTCGATCGGCTCGCACACCGGGTGCCTTACGTCAGAGCCATTCTGGTTGGGTTGGCGATCTCACGCTTTGCGCGGATCCTGGGCATCGGTGTTTCGTCGGGGCTGTCGCTCATTGAGAGCATCGATCTTGCCGGCAAGGCCTCGGGGCGACCATCGCTCGCCGAGGAAGCCGTTCGGATGGCCGATCACGTGCGGGGTGGCGGCACGCTTACGACAGCGAGCGGCGAGAGCCGGTACCTGACGCCGTTCGCGCGGCGCATGCTGGCGGCGGGCGAAAAGTCCGGCGACATTCCCAAGATGTGCGCGGTGGTGTCGCGTCAGTACGAACGCGAGTCGAGCGCCCTGGCCAAGAACATCGCAACGGTGATCGAGCCTTTGCTGGTCGTGGCGATCGCGGCTGTTGTGTTGATCGTTGCGTTGGCGATTTTCATGCCGATGTGGGATTCGATGAAGCTGGTCGGGTAGGGCCGCAGCCGTAACAGGGCGTGGGGCCCAGGGTCGCCAGACGGATTAATCGGAACCGCATCGCTTCATTGCAGGAGAGAGAGCTCAAGTCATCGGCGCGGAGCGGCGATGGTCAGTCTAGGCAGGAGTACGTTCTAGCAGTCAACCGGAGATTTGATCATGGCAGCTCTGACGAAGTCACGTTCGCACGCGTTTACTCTGATCGAACTGATCGCTGTCATCGCGGTGCTCGCGGTGCTCTCGGTGGTCGCAGTTCCGAAATACCTCGACTACAGCGCTCGGGCGAAGGAGTCTGCATGCCGCGGCGTGCTCGGCAATGTCCGGACGGCGATCGCGAACTTCTACGCGAACTCGGCGATCAGCGGCACGGCGGCGTATCCGACGCTGGTGCAGATGCAGGCCAACGGCACTGTTATGCAGGACGTTGTTCCGGCGAACCCTTACAACAACAGCGCCACCATCGCGGCCGCCGTGTGGGCAACCACGCCCCCGACCAGCGGCACTGCGGGCTGGAACTACGACGCTGCGGCCGGCAAGTTCTGGGCGAACTCGAACACCACCGGTGTGACCGAGAACACCTGGTGATCGCTGAGGGAGCGCCCCGATGCCGTGGGACTCCACGAACGAGCCAGATCGCCGCACCGCCTCTGGGCGGTGCGGTTTCACTTTGATCGAGCTTCTCGCGGTGATTTCGATCGTCGGCATCATGTCGGTGACAGCCGTTGTTGCGATCTCGGGTACGGATGCGTCACGAGCACGTGCCGCAGGGCGGGCGCTGGCCCGCGACCTGACATTCGCGCGAGACCGTGCCTTGGCGACGGGGCGCGACACGTGGGTGTCGTTTACGGTTGCGACCAGCAGCTACAGCGTTCTCGCCGAGAATCCCGCCGCGCCCGGACGCGCGGGGGCCATTGCGATCGTCGATCCCGCGACCGGCGGCTCGTTCGTCGTGAGGCTGGGGCAGCGTGAGAGCGCCGGTGTCGCGATTGCGTCGGTGACCGTTCCAGGCGGCGGCAACGACATCGGCTTTGACTGGCTTGGGCGGCCCGAGAACGCCGCCGGGACTCGCCTGACGAGCAACGCGACGATCACGTTGAGCAACGGCGTGTCGGTCACGGTCTCGGCGGGGGCGGGGCTCGCGACAAGTCCTTGAGTGGTGTCCTTCATGAGCCAGCGACGGTTGCCATCCGCGTTTACTCTGGTCGAAGCGATCATCGCGATCGTGATTCTGTCCGTTGCGATGCCTCCGATGCTTTGGGCGATCCGCGATTCGCAGACGTCGCGGGTGTCGCCGATCCTGACGTCGCGTGCCCGCTGGCTGGCGACCGAGATGCTCGAGGACGTGATCGCAGATCGGCATTCGACCACGCGAGGGTACAGCTACGTCGTCAGCGGCAACTACGCCGCGGAACCGACGATCACGGGCTTTCCCGGCTTCTCGCGGAGCGTCGCGATCACGGAGTCTGGTGCCGCCTTTGTCACGGGCGGCACCGGGTACAAGCTGATCACCGTGACGGTGTCATGGACCGACGCGAGAGCGCAGTCGCGGTCGCTCGCGTTGTCGACGGTTGTGACGGATTACTAGAGACGACAATGGGTACGAGAGGCCGACAGAACCGCATCTGCTCCCGGGCGTTCACGCTCGTCGAGGTGATCTGCACGATCTCCATCCTGGCGGTGGTGGGGGTGCTCGCGTCGCGGCTGGTCTTCACGGCGTCGGATCAGTATCTTGCGGCGGCGTCTCGTTCCGCGATCGGCGCGGAGCTTGCTTCGACGATGGAGCGGATCGCCACCGAGGTCCGCCAGATTCCGGCGAAGGCCGGCGTATCGCCGACCGAGGCGAACCTTGGCGCGATCTCCGCGAGTTCGCTTGCCTGGACGGACGCAGGCGCGGTATCGCGTGTGCTTGCGCTGTCCGGCACCAATCTCACGATGACCGAGGGTGCCAATACGTTCGTGCTGCTCTCGAATGTCACGGCCTTTAGCGTGCAGGCGTACGACCAGTCCAACATCGCGCTCGCCGCGTCGCTCGCGAGCGGGGCGACCGCGGCGGTGCGGCGTCTTGAGATCTCCATCACCGTCTCGCGCAGCGGCCAGAGCGAGTCGCTCCGGAGTCGCTTTTTCCTGCGATGTACCGTGGAAGGAGGGACGCCGTGAGGAACGCATCACGTCGAGGCACCGTAGTGGTCGCGGTCATCGTCGCATTGGTCGTGCTTCAGATTCTGGTCTACGCGGTCGCTGTTGCGGGCTCCCGTGATCAGGACCTGACGGTGCGGCGGCTCGAGGCGGCGCGGTCGTACTACGCCGCGGAGGCCGTGGCGAACATGTCGATGCGCGAGATCGGGCGGAATCTGGACGAGGACGCGAACGGTACGATCGGAACGGTGTTCTCTGCGGCGACGCCGCCCGCGATCGGCCCCGGCGGGGCATCGGCGTGGACGACCGCTGTGAGTGCATCCGGCGTGACGACGGTCACAGCATCGGCAGCGAGCGGCAGCGCGACGCGGACCATTACGTCGAACGTGCAGCGGGTGGTGACTCCCTCGGCGGTCCAGGGGCTCTTTGTTGAGATGTGGGCGTTGTCGACGAGTCCAACGGCGCTGAGCAGCGTGCCGTGGGCGACCGCCCCGGGCTGGGCGACGGTCATGCCCAACATCAACATGCCTGCTCTGGCGACTACCGCGCGGTGGCCGGGAGGGCCGACGAGCCGATACGCCGTGCGTTACCGGGGAAGCATCATCATCCCGACGACCGGCACATGGAGCTTCCGGACGAGTTCTGACGACGGCTCGGACCTATGGATCAATGGCGTTCGTGTGGTCAACAACGACGGGCTTCACGCGAACGCGACGGTGACAGGCACTGCAACGCTGGCGGCGGGCACCTATTCCCTTGAGTGCCGCTTCTTCGAGAACACCGGAAGCAACAATCTCTGGGCGGAGTGGCGCGGTCCATCGATGGCTTCGTGGGAACTGATCCCGACCACCGCGTTCACGTGCAGCCCGAGCGTCGACATTCCGCCGGTGGCGGTGGCGACGACGATCGGCATCAGCGGCACGTCGGGCTCGCCGCAGGCGGGTGTCGATGGGTACAACTCCGCGGTGGGCGCCTACGGCTCGGGCAACGTGCTCACGTCGGGTGTGTTGATGTCGACGAATTCGACGAGCTGGGGGCAGTGGATCGTCTGGGGGTCTTCGAGGGTCACCGTCGACGGGCGGGTCGGACCAGGAGGGTCTGCCTCGAGCGTGATCGCCGTGGTCGCGCCGGCTGTCATGACTGGCACCAATGGTGCCCTGACAATCCGGACCGCACCGATGCTGCAGGGGCTCCCTTTGACACTGCCGGCATCCTCCGGAGCGTACAGCTCGAACGCGGACATCACTATCGGTACCAATCGCCGATATTCCTCATTCAACGCGGCAGGCAACGCGGTGATCACGGTGTCAGGCAACACTTCCGTCATTGTCGATGGTGCGCTGAGCCTTTCCGGACAGGCCAAGTTTGTCCTGGCGCCGAACGCAACGCTCGATCTCTACGTTGGCGGTGCGATCACGCTCGCGGGGAACTCCGCGATCAATGATTCGAGCGCGGACACAGCGCGTGTGCGACTCTACATGGTCAGCACGACGGCCTTTAACCTGTCGGTCAACTCTTCGGCGCGAGTCTGCGCCGTTGTCCGAAGCCCGTTCGGGCGACTGGTTCTCGGAAACTCTTCCGGAAGCACCGCTGAGTTCTTCGGCGCGTTCCATGGTTCCTCACTGGGGATCTCGAACAACGCACGGCTGCACGCCGATGTGGCGGCATTGCCGACGAGCGGGTCGAGCGGAGGTGGCACCAGCAGCGCCAGTGTGTCGGTGAAGGCCTGGTCACAGACCCCATAACGGTCGCGATGCTGAGGACCGAGAACAAGCGTCCCAATTGACTTCTTGCCCAGCGTGTTGCGGGTGTGCCGCTCTGGCCCAAAAGTCGCAGCGTGACCGGGCCGATGCTATCGGGGTTCATTCGAGGCACCAGCATTGAATAGTCGCCGCGTCATTATCGAGATCAGCCCGTCGCGACTGGAGCTCGCCGTTGTCCGCGGCGATCGCTGCGTCGCCTGGTCGGTCGAACGCTTTGATCGCTCAGACTGGCCCGCGGACTGGCGGGGCGCCCTCGAGGCACTCGCCGCTCCGCTCGCGTCGTTCGTATCCGAGCACGGCGTGCTGGGGTGGAAGGCCGTTGTTGTGTACCGGCTCCCGACATCGATCGCGCAGGCGTCGAGCGGGCCGATCGCGATGGCACAGAGTCAGCAGCAGCAGGCAGCGTGCCTCGCGGCGTCGAGCGGCGTCGATGGCGATGCCGAGGCCGAGGATGCGGAGTCCCTGGTGCTTGCGGCAGACGCGGGCGACACAAAGCTCCGACATGTACTCGCCTACGCCGACGCGGACGAAACCCTCGCGGCGATCGAGGCCTTGTTGACGCGGTGCCGGCTTGTGCCCAGCGGCTGTGTTCCGATGGATGCGGTCATCACCGCCCACATGGCTCAACTGGTTCAGGTCGCCTCGGTGGGGTCGCACGCCGCGCTCTGGATCGGTGATCACCAGTCGGTCTTGGGCGTGGTCGTCGGTGGCGACCTTCGATTCGTTCGTCCCATCGGCGTCGGCATTGAGACCTTCGTGGACGCTTGGACGCGTCCGCTGCGGCGGCCCGGCGAGTCTGCGCCTTCGGTGTGTCTCCCGCGGCGCGAGGGCCGACGTCTGCTTCTGCAGGTTGGCGTGCCCGATCCGGAGGACGACATTCCCGGCTTGGAAGGGTTTACAGGGGCGGCGTTCCTGCCGCTGGTCCAGCCGTTGGTGCAGCGCATCTGCGTTGATGTGAAGCAGTCCTTGCGGTTTGCCGTGTCGCCGGAAGATCGCTCGATGATGGCGATGGCGGTACAGGGTCCCGGCTCGGCGATCGCAGGGCTGGGTGCCGCGTTGACCGTTGCGTCGGGAATCGCGTCGGCGGGTCACGCACACGCAGCATCGTCGGACTCGAGTGTGTCTGGTGCGATCGCCGCGCTGGCGGAGGATCGGTCGACGCCGCTGCTGATGTCGCGTGAACTACGCACGCGTCGCACCATGAGCCGAACACGCCAGGCAGTGCTGGCAGGAGTTGCCGCGGCTCTCGCGGTGATCGGGATCGAATGGCTCGATGCGCAGACGGCGATCGGGCATCTCCGGGCGCAGAGCGATGCGGCGCGGCAGGTCGAGATCGAACGCAAGGCTCAGGCTGACGCGCTCGCGGCGGCGCTGGCTGATATGCAGCGGCTGCACGATGTTCGGGATCGCATCCGCCGGTCGTTCGGCGACGCGCCGGATGCTCCCGCGGTGGTCGCGGCCATCGGTGCCGCCACGCCGGGCGGCGTGACCTTGTCGGATGTCGAGCTGCAGGCCGATGGCAAGATGGCACGTGCCGTTGTTCGCGGAAAGCTGCAGCTGCGACCAGGGATAGACGCGGGTGGCACGATCCGGCAGTTCGTCTCGGCGCTCAACGCGACGCCCATCGTGTCGCAAGCGCGGCTCGGGCGTACGAGTCGCGTAAACGAGAGCGGCACCGAAGGTCAGGTGTTCGAGATCGCCGTGGATCTTCTGGCGCTTCCTTCGGTGACGCGTGCGTCCCTCGGTGACATCGACGCCGAAAGGAGCGAGCCGTGAACCCACAGATGCGACAGCTGGGAGCGGAGATCGCCGTCGGCCTTGTGGTCTGCTTCGCGGCGGCTGAGCTCATGCTCGCTCCGGCGCGGCGCGATCTTCGCGCCGCACAGGCATCGGTCGCCAGTCTGATTCCGACTTCGGCCGGGACGAGTGGACCGAGCGCCGAGGATATCGCAAAGCTTCAGTCGGACAACGCCAGTGTGCGTCACGAAATCGAGTCGCGGTCCGCTGCCTCGCGCGACGAAGCGGCTTTGTTCTCCGAGATCATGGCGATCGCTGACCGGAATCGGTTGCGGCTGGAGCAGTTCCAGCCCAACGCGCAGGCAGCGAGTACCGGCGAACGCGCAGCGGGTGCCGCACGTGACTCTGTGGCGTCATACACGATCAGCCTGAGCGGCAGCTTTCCGAGCGTCGTGCGATTTATGGACGATCTGCGTGCCTGCAGTGTGTTCGTGTCCACTCGCACTGTCCGCATCGCGCCGGTTGACGGCAACGGATCAGGGATCGTCCGTGCCGACGTCAGCGCCGACTTCTTCTCGTTCGATACGACGGCCCCGACCATCGACGCCACATCGCAGGAGGTGCGGCCGTGATGTCACTGTCATACAAGGGTCGCGATCGACTCATCTGGCTTGGAGCGGTACTCGCTCCGATCGCGGCGGTTCAAGTCGTTCGCCTGTTCGAGCTGGAGCCGGTGCGTGCTGCCAGTGCCGCAGGGGATGTTGTTGTGGCGGCGCCACCGGTGCGTCCGGTGTCGAAACCCACTCCGGCACAAGAGAAGGCACTCGCGTGGATCGCGAAGCAGGACCGGACTCGCATCCGCGATCCGTTCGCTCCGGCACCGATCGCTGCGCCCGCGCCGACGGTTCTTGTGCAGCCGCTGGACACGCCAGAGTCCGAACCCGAGATTCGCGAGATCGCTCCGGCCATGGAACTGACGGGCGTTATGGACGGGCAACGCGGTCCGCTGGCCTCGATCAACCGCAAGATCTATCGCCTCGGCGACGAGGTCGTCGCCGGTTGGACCCTCGAGTCGGTGGACGCGAGAGAGAAGGTTGTCGTGTTGCGGTCGTCGTTGGGCAACATGCTTGAGCTTCGGATCAAGCCGGTGAGCGCGGTGCCATAGCCGGAACGCGCCGTAGAACCGAAGCAACTACCGGCTCAAGTCTCGCTACGAAAAGCAGGCACAGCCTGGACCTAAGCAGGTGGCGGACATCAGCAGCCCGCCAAAGCAAACGGCCTCGGATTGCTCCGAGGCCGCTGAAGCTCCCCGACTAGGACTCGAACCTAGAACCTAGCGGTTAACAGCCGCTCGCTCTACCATTGAGCTATCGGGGAATTGAGTTGTTCCCGACCGGTCGCCCGGGGGGACACAAGGCTAGCGACCAAAGGCCGCTGGTCAAGTGGTTGGGAACATCGGCTTGATGCTGATCGGACTTTTGTAGGGTTCGGCGGTTCGCGGCCCGTGTTTCTGCACGTGCGTCGAAGCTGCCGGGGCCCTTTCGCGGCGTCCGCGTTGTGACGCGGGGGGGACGCGGCCGGGTTCGTGTGCTGGCGAAGGGCGACGTCGCGGCGGTGGCGGCGGCCCTGGTTTCCGAACCGCGGCTCGTCGGCACTGCAGGGGCGGCGTGCCGTATCCTCGACCCGCGGCCCTGTGGCGGAACTGGCAGACGCATGGGACTTAAAATCCCTCGTCCCGCAAGGGACATCCGGGTTCGACTCCCGGCGGGGCCATTGGCATTAACGCGGAGGTGGATCCATCTCGGCACGGACTTCGCGCAGTGGTTGATCGCTGAGTTGGATGACGCCTCGACGCGGATAGTCGAAATCGATCGTGACCCAGAGCGCCACGGCGACGAGTGTCGCGAACGCTCCGACGGTACCGATGCCGCGCTTGCGCTGCAGCCCGCAGGCGTATCCGATGACGCCGATGGAGACGGCGGCGCAGCCGCAGAGGAGCGTCAGCACCAACGGTGGGATGTGGCGCTGCACCATGTTGTCGCGGGTGGCGAGTAGGTCGAACATCTCGTTCAGTGGCGGAAGCACGACGCCCGGTGCCTGGCCCCCGGCCGCCTTTGCCCCATCGACGCCAGCCTTCCAAGCAGCAGCCTGGAGGTCGGCAAGTGAGCGTCGGATCGAGTTGGCGTCGTTGTCCGTCTGGTGCTGAAAGAGCGTGATCCGGGCATCGCAGTACGAGCGCACGGCGTTTCGAAGTGCGGTGGCGTGCGGCTCGTCGAGGAGATCCGCACGCAAATAGGCCGTTCCCATCGCGTTGGCTTCTCGCATGAGCACGTCTTGGCGATCAATGAAACGGCCGGTGGCACCGGAGAACGAAAAGCCGAGCAGCAACCCCAGCAGGCCCAGCATGGCACCTTGGATGGTCGCTAGTTGGGGCGGTGCTTCCTTTGGCTTGGACCTCCGGCCGACCTGAAAGGCGACCTCGAGGACGACGAAGGCCCCGCCAAAGACAAGAACAGCGATCGCCAGCTCCATCATCCGGAACCCCTGAAATTGGCCCAGTGGCCCGTGTTGGCATGTCCTCCGACGAGGAGACAGACAGCAGGGTGGCAGCCTATCATCTTGACCCTGCCCAAGCCGGCGTGTGCCGGACCGGCGGGGAACATCACGCTATGCCCCGTTGAACCGCGAGGGAGACCTCCCGGGTGCCGGGGGTCAGGAGTTTCGCATGCTTCGTCTTCGTTTCCAGCGTCTGGGCCGCCACAACCGTCCGTTCTACCGCCTCGCGGCCTTGGACAAGCGCACTCGGCGCAACGGCTCTGTGGTCGAGAATCTCGGCTGGTTCAACCCGCTCGAGAAGGACCCTGCCAAGCAGATTCACCTCAATGCCGAGCGGATCAAGTACTGGCTGAGCGTCGGCGCTCAGCCGACGGACACGGTTCGCGACTTCCTTGCCAAGCACCAGCTCATTGATGTGAAGGCGTGGGAAGAAGACCGCAAGCACGACCGCAAGCGATTGGAGGCTCGCAAGGCCGCCGAGGCCGCGAAGGCTGCGGAGGGTGGCGAGAAGAAGGAAGAGGCGAAGGCCTGAGTTCAAGCGACTTTGGATTTCACGAAGGCCCCGCGGAAGCGGGGCTTTTTCATGCCGTCTTCGGTGCCTTCCAGCGCTCTTCGATCTTCTCGAAGATCTGCTTCTCCATCGCGTCGGCGGTCACGACTTCCTCGACGACAGCGTGGTCCGCACCGGCTTCGTAGGCGCGGAACGCGCCGCTGAGGTAACTCGTGCGGCAGGCGATAAAGACGTTTGGCGAGAGCTGCCGGGCAATCGCGATGGCGCGGTGCGAGGCGTCGTCGTCGGGGATGGTGAGCACGAAGGCATCGGCGTGCCGCATGCCCGCGGACTCAAGCACCTCAGGCGTGGTCACGTCGCCGTAGATGATGGACTTGCCGAGCTGGGACTGACGCTTCACGGTGCTGGGATTCAGTTCGATGACGGTGTAGCCGATTTTCTGAATGGAAAGCCGTGCGGCAAGGTGCCGGCCGACGGGGCCGAATCCGGCGATGACAACGTGGCGGAGGACGGGCTTCTCCGTGGCCTCGTTCGAGGGCTCCGCGTTGGCAGCCTGAGCCGCGTCGTGCTGAATCTTCTCCCGCAGCGATTTCGTCCAGCCCGGCGGGCCGATGCCCTGTAGTCGCTGCGCGATCTGATGGGCGTAGGCGAACGCGAACGGCGAGAGGAAGAGCGAGAGGACGACCACTGCGATTGCGGCGCTGAGCTCGGACGTGCTCAGAATCGGGACAGGGCTTGTCCGTCCCGCGGCGGCCAGGAGCACGAGGCTGAACTCCCCGGCGTTGCCGAGGTAGATCGCGGCGAGCGCCGCGAGTGAGCCCGAGGATCCGAATCCCCACGCAAACAGGCCGATGACGACGATCTTGATGACAAACAACACCGCCACGCCGGCGACGATCGGAACGATCATCGACGCGATGTCGGGCACGTTCAGCAGCAACCCGACGGTCGTAAAGAAGATCGCCATCAAGAGATCACGCAGCGGCTCGAACTGGCCGGCGAGCTGGGTGCGGAAGGGCGTGAACGCCAGGAGCAGCCCGGCTAGGAATGCGCCAAGCTCGGCGCTGAAGCCCAAGACCTTGGTCACGACCGCCGCGGCGAGGGCGATGGCGGCGGATGCCACCAAGACCAGTTCGCGGGAGCCAAAGCCGGAGCGGCCCGCCATGCCGCGCGAACCGATGTCGGCGACGAGGGCGAGGATCCACGGCAGGGCGGTGCGGCCGAGGAACAGCATGACGATGACGCCCAGCGTGCCGATACCGGCCGAGAGCAGCATCTGCGGCACGCTCGGTTGACCGGGCCCCGAGCCATCGTCCACGACGGTCCACGCCGCGATCGCGGGCAAGGCGCCGAGCATGAGAATCGACAACAGGTCCTGGGCGATTGAAACTCCGACGCACAAGCGGCCGTGGGTCTGGTGCAGCTCGCGGCGTTCCTGCAGCACACGGAGCAGAATCGCCGTGGACGAGATCGACATCGCCAGCCCGATCGCGAGTGCGGTTGGGCCGGAAAGGCCAAACACCGCTCCCGCGGCCCAGCACGCGGCGGCGACGACGAGCGTGCTCCCGACACCGACGCCGATGATCGAAACCATTGATCGCCGCAGTTCGCCGAGTTCGAGTTGCAGGCCGATGGTGAACAGGAGCAAGATGGTGGCGAACTGGGAGATGCTTTCAAGGTCGCCGAGGGACCACTGGAAGCGCTGAGCGATGAAGCCGACGAGCGCGCCGGCGACAATGTAGCCGGGGATGATCTGAAGCTTGAGGCGGCGGAAGATGGTGGCGATCACCGCGGCGCTGAACAAAATGACCATCAGCCCCAGCCCGGTGCTCTCGGCACTGGCAGAGACGCTGGCGAGGATGAGGGGCGACAAGACCGTGGACATCACTCGGATGATTCGCTGGCTGCGCGACGCTCGTCGCCGCGTTTCTTGAGAAGGACGGCGAGCAGGGTCACATCGGCCGGGGTCAGCCCCTCCAGCCGCCCTGCCTGACCGAACGTCGCCGGCTTGAAGCGGGTGAGAGCCAGGCGGGCCTCGGTGCGGAGCGCGGGGAACGTGCCGTAGTCCACGTCGGCGGGGATACGGCGATGTTCCAGCTCGGCGTGGCGTTCGATCTCGAGGCGGGCCTTCTCGATGTAGGGCTCGTAGCGCCGGGCGGCGAAGACCGTTTCGACCGTGCTGTCGTCGATGGTGATGCCGCGGACGGCCTCGTGATCGCGCACCGCGCCGCGCAGTTTGGCAGCTGAGAACTCGGCGGTGCGGAGGACTTTGGTCAGCGGCTCGTAGTTGATTCGGATCGCGTCGATGGCTTTGTTGAGCGCGGCGATCTGGGTGCGGCGTTTCTCGAAGATCTCGGCACGCACGCGGCCGAGGTCGGACTCCATCAAGCCGAGTTCCTGCGCCAGCGGCGTCAACCGATCCGCGCTGTTGTCCGACCGCAGCAGCAGCCGGTGCTCCGCGCGGCTCGTGAACATGCGATACGGCTCGACCGGCGTCTTGGTGACCAGATCGTCCATCAGCACGCCGATGTACGCCTGCTCACGCCCGAAGATGAACTCGGCCTTGCCCTGCACGAATCGTGCGGCGTTGAGCCCCGCGACGAGCCCCTGAGCCGCGGCTTCTTCGTAGCCGCTGGTGCCGTTGATCTGTCCGGCGAGGAACAAGCCCTCGACCAACTTGGTCATGCCGCTGGCGAAGATCTGGTGCGGGCGGACCATGTCGTACTCGACCGCGTAGCCGTAGCGGTAGATGTGGGCGTTCTCGCAGCCGGGCATGGAACGCACGATCGCATCCTGCACGTCCGACGGCAGGCTGGTGGAGATGCCGTTGCAGTAGATCCAGTCGTCGCGGAGCGATTCGGGCTCGAGGAACACGCCGTGGGTCTCGCGCTCGGCGAAGCGCACGACCTTGTCCTCGATGCTGGGGCAGTAACGCGGCCCGGCGGACTCGATCTGCCCGCTGTACATCGGGGCGCGGTGAAGGTTGGCGCGGATGATCTCGTGCGCCTCCCGCGAGGTGTGGGTCTGGCGGCAGTCGACTTGGGGGAGAGTGGGGAATTGGAGCAGTGGAGAAGTGGAGAAGTGGGAAGGCAGCGATGAGGCGGCGAGCTCGGGCTTGCCGCTGAGGTCGCTGAAGGGGACCGCGACGTCGTCGCCCTTGGCGGGTTCGAGGTCGTCCCAGCGGATGGTGTCGCGTTTGAGGCGCGGCGGGGTGCCGGTCTTGAGGCGGCCGAGTTCGAATCCGAGATCCTTGAGCGCGGCGGAGATGCCGATGGCGGCGGATTCGCCAAATCGCCCGCCAGCGGTTTTGTTCTCACCCGTGTGCATGAGGCCGCGCATGAAGGTGCCGGTGGTGAGGACGACCGCTGGCGCGGAAATCTCAAAGCACAAAGCGGGAAAGCTCAAAGTCGAGGCAAGAGTTTCCGGGGAACCTGCGTCGTTGCCTTGATTTGAGCGTTGAGCTTTATCGCTTTGAGCTTTTCGCACCTCGATGCCGTGCATCTTGCCGCCAGCGACAAGCAAACGCTCCACCACGCCCTCAATCACATCAATCTCGGGCCGGAAACGAATCAACGCCTGCACTGCCTCGGCGTACGCGTGCTTGTCGCACTGGGCACGCGGGCCGCGAACGGCCTCGCCCTTGCTGGCGTTCAGGACTTTGAACTGGATGCCGGTCGCGTCGGTGGCGAGGGCCATGAGGCCGTTGAGGGCGTCGATCTCGCGAACGAGCTGGCCCTTGGCCAGGCCGCCGATCGCGGGGTTGCACGACATCACGCCGATCTTGGAGGCGTCGATGGTGACGAGCGCGACCGAGTGCGGCTCGCGGAAGACGTTGGCCGCGGCCCACGCAGCCTCGACACCGGCGTGCCCGCCGCCGATGACGATGAGTTGGTAGGAAGAGCGGGGCATGGTCAATGGTATTGACAGGCGTGGTTCGCCAATGAAAACGCCCCGCGTGGCGGGGCGCTTGGAAGCGACATTCGATGCTCGATCAGGCCTTGGCTTCGCCCTCGGCAGCCGGGGCGGCGGCCGGAGCAGCGGCAGCGGGCTCAGCAGCGGGCTTGGGGGCCGGCTTCTTCGGACGCGAGGCAGCAGCAGCGGCCTTGGCGGCCTTCGCAGCGGCCCGCTCGTCGGCTGCCTTCTTCTCGGCGGCGGCGATGGCGGCCTTGCGGTCGGCCTCGGCCTTTTCCTTCTGGCCGAAGTAGTTGGTCTGGAACTTCTTCTGGAACTTCTCGACGCGGCCGGCCGAGTCGACGAAGGCCTGCTTGCCGGTGAAGAAGGGGTGCGAGCCCGACCACACTTCGACGTGCATCTCCGGCACGGTGGCGCCGACGGTCATCACGACCTGGCCGTTGTGGTAGACCTTGCAGTTGTTGAAATACGTGGGGTGGATGGACTCTTTCATCGCGTGTCTCGCAGGCCGCCGGAAGACGGGGTCGTTCCCGGCGGGGTCAGGATGGTAGGCGGGAGACCGCCCGAAGGCGAGTTTCGGCGGTTCCGGTATCCCGGGACGTTCCGGTGCCTTTTCCTCGGGCATTTGTGTCCAGATCGATGCCGAACCGGGGGTGGCTACTGACACAGGATCTGGTTGTACGCCGCCGCAAAGAGCACGAAATCGTCGTCATTCACGACGTCGTCGGCGTTGAGGTCCGCCGGGCAGGGGTCGGGCTGGTTCGGGAAGTTGGGGTTCGGCGACGAGGGGCAGACCAGTTCGTCGTAGGCGACAGTGAAGTACTGAAAGTCGATGTCGTCCACGAGGCCGTCGGCGTTGAAATCGGCCTTGCATGTCAGGCGAAGGGTCACGTCCTGGGGTTGGTAGTTCAGTCGCCAGACGCGAGGCACGGGCGAAGGGGGAACGGCGGGGAGATCAAACGAATCGAAGCCACCGGTGCGGGTTGCGGCGGGGTCGCCGTCGATGATGGTGAAGAGGTTGGTGCCGACGGGGTTGAAGCCGTTGAGGAGCGTGACGCGGAGGACGCCGCCGAGGGTGTAGGGCTGCTTGATGGTGATCGAGTCGTACAGGGCCGCCGATGCGAGATCGATCGCAAGCACGCCGCCAGTGGTGAAGAGCGGCGGGTTCTCAAAGATGATGCGTCCGGTCGTGCTTGCGACGCCCGGAGCGATGGTTCCTTCAAAGCTGACGCGACCCGAGACTGAACCGCTTCCTCGGAGGGTCTGGCCGACGGCGAAGGTGAACAGGTTGGCACCAGTTCCGGCCTCGAGTCGGGCGCGGGTCTCGGGCTGCGAGAGAGCGTTGAGCGTGACGATGCCGGTGCCGTCGAGAGTCTGCGTTCCCGGTACGCGAAGCCGCGTGGTGCCGGCGGCGGAGGTCGGGTTGACGACGATCTCGGCGTTGTTGGTCAGCGTGTTGATTGTGAGCGAACGCCCGGCGAGGACATCGAACGGAGCGGTCGTTGCGACGTTGGTAATGGTCGCGCCGCCGTCGATGGTGAGGCGGCCGCTCGTGGCGACGAGTTGATCGACGGTGCCGCCGGTGACGGAAGCGCCTTCGAGCAACACGAGGCGGCCTTGGGCGGTGCGGAGGACGCCGGTGGACTGGGTGATCGGACTGCCGATTTCGAGCGAAAGGCCGGAGCCTCCGGCCTGGATGACACCGTCGTTTGTCATCGCCGCCAGAATGCGTCCCTGCCCGGTGATCTTGTGCGTCGTGGCGTTGGTGATCACAAAGTTGGGCGGAGCGTCGATGACCGCGGAATCGAGATTGGCTGGATTCGCGCTCAGGACGAGCGAGCCTGAGCCGGTCAGCGCGGTGTTCGCGATCGCGCGGAGTCGAGCCGGCAGCAAGGATGCGGTGGGATTGACGGCGATGGAGCTGTTGTTCTCGATGCTGCCCGAGACGCGGAGAATGGATCCGGCGAGTGCGTTGATCGAACCTTCGTTGGCTAGATTTGCGATTCCGGCGGTCTCGCCCGCGGGAATCGAGACCGATCCGGTGCCGAAGGACGCGAGCGTCCCGCCAGTGATGGAGGCGCCGCCGGCAAGCTGCAGCGTGGCGTTGGTCGCACCAATGCCGCCGGAGTTCGTGATGGCGGAGCGGATCTCAATGGGGGCGGCAGGGTCATCGGCTTGGATGACGCCATCGTTGATGACCGGAGTGGTGATGCGCCCCTTGCCTCGAATAGTGTGCCCGAGGGCGTTGGTCACAGTTGCGCCGGGCGCGGAGCTGATCAACGCTGAGTCAAGTTCAGCGGCGGATGAAGCGCGAAGGAAGATCGAGCCGGTGCCGCTGAGGGTGGAGGTGCTGAGGAAGTGCAGGCCGGTGAGCGAGGCGTCGCTTCCGGTGTTGACGCGGAGGGTGGCGCTGTTGGCCAGGTCGCCGGAGACGAAGATCCGCGAGCCGGGGAGTGATTCGAGCGTGCCGCTGGTGGAGGCCGCGACAAACGTGGGGGTCTCGAAGGCGTTGACGACGACACGGCCGGGCCCGCCGGCGATCGAGCCGGAGGTGATGGTGCCGCTGCCCAGGGCGAGGACCGCGTTGGCGGCGGTGACGCTGAGCGATCCGCCGCCGGTCATGTCGCAGTCGTTGAGGAGTTCGAGCGTGGCACCTGCCTGGTCAGCGCGAACGACCGGCGCGCCCGTCAGCGGCGCGTAGATGCGGCCGGTGCCGCGGATGGTCATGGCGAGCGAGGTCGTGATCGGGCCGGCGTTTGAAAGCAGCGCGGCGGACTCGAGATCGGCGGCGTTGGCCGAGAGCACGATCGCGCCGTTGCCGTCGAGTGACAGCGGAGTCGCGGCGATCAATTGCGTGTTCGCGACGGTCGCAGCAGGGTTGACGCGAAATGTGTGCGACCCGGTGATCGAGCCGCCGAGTTCGAGGACGCTGCCGGGGCTGAGGTCCACCTGGCCGCCGACCTGCATCGAGGCGAGACCGGCGAAGTCGGCGATGCGGACGAAGGTGCCCGGGTTGGCGGTGATCACGCCGCCCGCGAGGCGGGCGCCCTGAGCGAGTTCGAGGATGCCGGTCGTCGCGGCGATGGAGCCGGTGTTGGCGACGTCGCCGGCGATCTGGAGCACGCGTCCGAGCGCGTCGGCTGTGATGGCACCGGCGTTGGTGAACGGGCCGTAGATGCGGCCCGCGCCAGCGATGGTGTGCCCGGCGGCCTGGGTCCACGAGGCGCCGAAGTCGGGGCTGATGAACGCGGAGTCGAGAGCCGCGGGGTTGGCGTTGAGGCGGATGAGGCCCGGGCCACTGACGGTAGTGGCGACCGGGAAGCGGAGCTGCGTGAGCGCGGCGGCGGCGGTGGCGTTGATGACGAGCAGGCCGGAGTTGCTGAGACCGGTGTTGGTGTTCGCCGTGCCGATCGCGAGCACGGAGCCGGGGTTCATCGCGAGCGTGGCGCTGGGGTTGGTGATGTCGACGCCGACGAGTTGGGCGGGGATGTCGAGGGCGGCGGTGTAGACGCCCGCGCCGGCGAGCACGGCCTTCTCAGGGGGCGAGTTGGGGACGTCCGATGGCGACCAGTTGGCCGCGTTGCTCCAGACACCGGTCACGTTGGCCCAGGTACGGGCGAGCTGCGCGTTCGCGAGCGCCGGCGCGAGGGCCACGCCTGCTGAAAGAGCGAGCAGGGCGGCGGGACGGAGATGGGCTTGCACGGCGGTCATAGCGGCGTGTGGCCCGGCGCGGTTGGTGCCGGGCCACCGAAATCTATCGGCGCAGCGTCACCCACAAAGGGGAGGTGGGGGGTGAGGGTGGGGCGAAAGAGAAGGACAACGAGGCAATCACCCAAGCGTGCCACGGGAAGGCTCCGAGTGCCAGCCGAACGTGAGGGGGAAATGAAGATGCGTTCGATTGGGTTCTCGGGCGTGGCCAGATTCCGAGCCGCGGGCTTCAGCCCGCGCGCGTATCGCGTAGGGACGTCACGCCGCGCGGGCTGAAGCCTGCGGCTCGGGAGGGGGAATTCAGGGGCAGATCAACGCGTTGTACGCGTCAGCGAAGATCACGAAATCGCTGTCGTCGGTGAGCAGGTCGGTGTTGAAGTCGCCGCCGCGATCGAGAAGGTTGTTGTAGGCGCCGGCGAAGCGGACGAAGTCGGAATCATCGACAAAGCCGTCCTTGTTGAGATCGCCTGTGCAGGTACTGGCGACAAACTCGTACGCGCCCATGTCGACGGCGCCATTCAGCACGCGGGGGTTGAGATCGAAATCGACCGCGATCGTCGCGGCGGCGGCGTTGCTGCCGGTGTCGATTCCGGTCGAGCCGGTGGCGAGCCGGAAGTTGGCGGCCGGGGCATTCACGAACGTGGCCGCGGTCGCGATGTTGCCGGTGCCGGGCATGCCGCCGGGGACGATGCTGTGCTGCACGCTGACGGCAGGGGCGAAATACCCGCTGGCGCCGCCGCTGCCGTTGAAGACGCAGTTGCGGAAATTGGCGATGGCGGGCGCGCCGGCGAGGACCGAGCCGGAGGAGGCAGAGTTGTTGTAGAAGGTGGAGGAAAAGACGTTGAGGACGGCGCCGCTGTTGACGTTGAGCGCGCCGCCGCCGGCGGCGGACAGAGTGAAGTTCTGAGCGAAGACGCAGTTGACGAGCGTGAGCTCGGCCGCGGCGATGGTGCCGATGCCGATCGCGCCGCCCGCGCCGCTGCTGCCGCTGATGCGGTTGCCGAAGAAGAAGCAGCGCTCGAACAGGACCGATCCGCCGATGAGGTAGACAGCGCCGCCGCCGAAGCTGGCGGCATTGTTGCTGAAGGTGCAGCCTCGGATGGTGGGGGAGGTACCGATGGAGGCGTCGAGGAAGAGGCCGCCGCCGTAGGCCGAGGCGAATCCTGCGCCGCCGAGGGCTTGACCGGCGGTGATGAAGAAGCCGTCGAGAATCGCCGAGGCGTTCACGTTCAGTGCCTTGACGACGTTGTAGGTGTTGTCCGAGGTCGCGGCGGTGTTGATCTCACCCGAGAGCGTGCTGGTGAGCGAGGGGTTGCGCTGCAGCAGCGACTCCTCGACGCCCGTGAATCCGCCGTAGAGCGCGACGCCATTCTTGAGGTTGAAACTGATGGCGCGATTGGTCGGGTGTGGCTTGTAGACGCCCTGCTGCACCCAGATCTCGTCGCCAGGTTGTGCGGCGGTGAGCGCAGCCTGCAGGTCGTTGAGCGCCGTGGCCCAGGACGAGCCGTCGCCGCCGGAAGGTGCAGCAGCGTTGACGCGGATAACACCGGCGTGCGCCGACATCGCGCACAGGCCAAGGACCACAACCCCGGGCAGCACGCCCGTGGCACGCAATCGCAGGTAAGCCATGTCTCTCGATCTCCCGGACGCGGCCCCTCCAGACCGCATCCGGGAACAGTCTACCAGAGCGGGGGGCCTGTGCAAAGGGGTCTTGGGCTTCGGAGTCGCGGAATTCGTGCGGTCTTCGCGCGGGTAAAGTCTTCTGGCGATGCAGAAGTCAGTGGACATGCGAACGGAAGCAAGACTGCGCGGGCTGAAGCCCGCGGCTCGGGATGGGCTGGGCAAAGGCTTGGTCAGCCGACGCCGAGGTAGGCCTTGCGGACCTCGTCGCTGGCAGCGAGCTTCTGGGCGTCGCCTTCCATGACGATCTCGCCGACCTCGAGCACGTACGCCCGGTGGGCGACCTTCAGGGCCATATGGGCGTTCTGTTCCACCAACAGGATGGTGGTGCCAGCGGCGTTGATCTCGCGGATGATCTGGAAGATGGTCTGGACGACCTGCGGCGCGAGGCCCAGTGAGGGCTCATCGAGCAGGAGCATGCGCGGCCGGGCCATAAGGGCGCGGGCCATGGCGAGCATCTGCTGCTCGCCGCCGGAGAGCGTGCCGGCGAGCTGCTTGTAGCGTTCGCGGAGGCGGGGGAAGAGGGAGAGGCCCTTCTCGCGGTCTTTGGCGATCTCGCTGTGGTCGTGGCGGGCGTAAGCGCCGAGGTCGAGGTTCTCCTCGACGGTCATGTTGGCGAAGACGCCGCGGCCTTCGGGAGAGTGGGCGATGCCGAGGCGGACGAGTTCGTGGGGCTTGACGCGGGTGATGTCGCGGCCTTCGTACTTCACCGTGCCGCCGCTGCTCTTGACGATGCCGGAGATGGCGCGGAGCGTCGTGGTCTTGCCAGCGCCGTTGCAGCCGATGAGGGTGACAACCTCGCCCTGCTCAACCTTGAGGCTGATGCCGTGGAGGGCGCGGATGGCGCCGTAGTTGACTTGGAGGTTTTCGACTAAAAGCATGGGAAGAGACGGAGAGACGAAGAGACGGAGAGACGGAGTGAAGGAGAATGTGTCTGCGGGCCGTGCAAGCGGGCGACTGGGAGATGGCGGTCACGAGGTGAGGGCTTCCCACTTCGTCTCTGCGTCTCTTCGTCTCTCCGTCTCTGCACAGTTCACTCCTTACCGAGATAGGCTTCAATGACCTTTGGATTCTTCTGGATCTCGTGCGGCGTGCCCTCGGCGATGGGGATGCCGTAGTCCAGCACGGTGATGCGTTCGCACAGGTCCATGACGACGCCCATGTCGTGCTCGATCATGAGGATGGAGACGCCGAAAACGTCGCGGACCTCGCGGATGAGCTTGCGGAGGTCCTTCTTCTCCTGCGGGTTCATGCCCGCGGCGGGCTCGTCGAGAAGCAGGACCTTGGGGCCGGTGGCCAGGGCGCGGGCGATCTCGAGGCGGCGCTGATCTCCGTAGGGGAGATTGCGGGCCGATTCGTCCATCCGGTCGTGGAGGTTGAAGACCTGGAGCAGGGCACGGGCGCGTTCGCGGATGGCGGCTTCCTCGGCACGCTGCCAGCCGCTGCGGAGGATGACGCCGGCGAGCGAGTGGGTGGTGCGCAGGTGGCATGCGAGCTTGACGTTTTCGAAGACGGAGAGCTCGCCGAAGAGGCGGATGTTCTGGAAGGTGCGGGCGAGCCCGGTGAAGGCGATTTCGCTGGGGCGGAGGCCGATGAGGCTCTTGCCACCGAGGGTGATTTCGCCCTGGTCGGGGCGGTACACGCCAGTGAGCAGGTTGAAGCAGGTGGTCTTGCCGGCGCCGTTGGGGCCAATGAGGCCGTAGAGAGCGGCGGGGGGGAGCGAGAGGCGGAAGTCCTGCACGGCCTTCAGGCCGCCGAAGGACTTGAAGACGCCGCGGACTTCGAGCGATTCGCCGGCGGCTCCCGAGCCCTTGAGGACTTCAGCGGCGTCGGTCATGGAGATGGAGATGCCGCTGCTCACGCGGTGCCTCCCTTGTGTCGCCGGGCGGTGAAGAAATCACGCAGCGGGCGGTAGAGCGCACCATCCCAGAGCTCGCGGACGCCCAGCAAGCCCTGCGGCCGCGTGATCATCATGACAATGAGGGCCAGCGCGAAAAGGATGAGGCGGTAGTCGCTCAGGTTGATGCCGAAGCGCTTGGCGAGGAAGGCGAGGATGCTGAGGCCGGTGATCACGACGCCGAGGCCGATGATCGCACGGGGGAACGCCCGCGGGTCGTGGCCGCGCTTCTTGCCGGGGCCCTGATCGGGCTTTCCGGCCATGGCCAAGAGAGCGGCACCGATCACGAGCATGGGGACGCCAACGACGGCGAACTTCATCAGCGTGTCGGGCGTGCGGAGCAGTTCGGGCAGATAGGTCACAATGGCGGCGGCGATGGCGGCACCGGAGATCGAGCCCAGGCCGCCGAGCACGACCATGATGATGATGTCGAAGCTCTTCTGGAAGCCCGCGTCGACGGGGCTGAGCGAGATGCCGATGGTGTGGGCGTAAAGCCCGCCGGCGATCCCCGCGAAGAACGCCGCGATGGCGAAGCCCCAGACCTTGTAGTACGTGGTCTTGACGCCCATGGCTTCCGCGGCGATCTCGTCCTCGCGGATCGAGAGCATGGCGCGGCCGGTGCTGCTCTGCTTGAGCCGGTACGCGAAGATGAGTGTCAGAACGACCGCGGCGTAGACCCAGAAGAGGCTGGTGTACTTGGGCACGTTGCCGAAGCCCAGCGAGCCGCCGACGGAGAGCGGGACTGAAAGTGGCTTCGCCGCGGCGATGGCGTCCTTGCTCATCAGGACCTGCGGCGTCTGCTGGATGAGCACGCGGACGATCTCGCCGAAGCCGAGGGTGACGATGGCGAGGTAGTCGCCGCGGAGCCGGAGTGAGGGCAGACCGACGACCACGCCGAGAAGAGCGGCGACCAGCCCGCCGGCGAGCAGCGCGAACAGGAAGAGCCCTTCACCACCGGTGACGAAGGCGGCACCTTCCTTGGCGCCGTACAGGCCGCTCATGGTGCCGAGGGTCGCGCCCGCGCTGCCGAACAACGCAAACGAGCCGTAGTACGTGATCGAGCCGGCGACGTAGCCGCCGACGGCGAGGAACCCGGCGTGGCCGATCGAGAACTGACCGGTGAAGCCGTTGACGATCGTCAGAGACACGGCGAGGATGATGGCGATGCCGACGTCGAGGATCTGCTTGGAGGAGTACGCGTCGATGTTGGTGCGGACCTGGTGCTGCATCAAGACGCCGACGATCAGCGCGAGCGCGAGAGGCCAGAAGACGCGCCAAGCCGCGGCGAGCGGGCTCTGAGGGACGAGGTTGGCGCGGTCTTGGAGGGAGGCCATGGGGACGGGGTGGGGAAGGGGAGCAGAGGAGGAGCGGAACAGGGGAGCAGGGACTTGATGCCTTGATGCCTTCTTCTAGACCTTTTCCACAACGGCCTTGCCGAGGATGCCGCCGGGTTTCACGAGCAGGACCAGGATGAGGGCGGCGAAGACGTAGACGTCGCGGAGGGCGGGGTTGACGTAGGTGGAGCCGAAGCCTTCGAGTAGGCCGATGGCCAAGCCGCCGAGCATCGCGCCGCGGACGTTGCCGATGCCGCCGACGACCGCGGCGACGAAGGCTTTCAAGCCCAGCAGCACCCACGACGTGTCGGCGGGCTGCTTAATGACGGAGAAGTTGAGGGCCCACAGGAACCCGCCCGCGGCTGCGAGACTGGAGCCGAGGATGAACGTGAACGAGATCACGCGATCGACCGGGATGCCCATCAGGCCCGCGGTGCGCACGTCGTAGGAAACGGCCCGCATGGCGCGGCCGATCTTGGTGTGGAAGACCAGATACTCGAGGGCGAGCATCAGCGCCAGGGCCGTGCCGACGACGACGAGATCGAGCAGGCGGACCTGGACGTCGCCGATCGAGAACATGGTCGCATCGGAGATGAGTGAGGGGATCTTCCGCGGGCTGGTGCCGAAGATGAACTGGAGCTGCCCGCTGTTCTGGAGAAGCAGCGAGACGCCGATGGCGGTGATGAGAACGTTGAGGCGGGGTGCGCCGCGGAGGGGCTTGTAGGCGAGGCGTTCGATGGTGAAGCCGATGAGCCCGCAGCAGGCCATGGCCAGGGTGAGCACGACGGGCCCGACCCACCACGCGGCGACGCCGCCAGCGGCGAGGTCCACGCCCAGCCACGCAAGCAGTTTGGTGGCGATGACGAGGCTGAGCCAGCCGCCGAGGACGACGATGTCGGAGTGGGCGAAGTTGATGAACTTCAGGATGCCGTAGACCATGGTGTAGCCCAGCGCGATGAGCGCGTAGAGGCTGCCGATGGTGAGGGCGTCCTTGAGGGTTTGAAGAAGAGTGTCCACGGCGAGTCGGGTTCGATGCGAGCGGGGAGTTTAGCCGGTTTGGGTTGGCGCGTCGGAAGCGGGAACGGGCGTACCGGCCCGGGCTTGGCGGGATGCTGGATCGTCGGAAGTGGATTGGGCAACGCCGACCCGCTCGCTCACGCTCGGGGCTCGTCAAGGTTGACGGACTCGTCCAGTCAGGTTGTGGCCGGATTACTCGCCGCAGAGCAGACGGTCGTACGCCGGAACGAAAAGCTGGAAGTCGAGGTCGTCGACGACGCCATCTTGGTTCAGGTCGGACGGGCAGCCGGCGGGCATGGAGGGGTCGGCGCAATCCAGGATGTTGTACTGGAAGGCGAAGTCCTGGAAGTCGAAGTCATCGACGGTACCGTCGCAGTTGAAGTCGGAGGTGCAAAGGATGAACGGCACGGCGGCGGTGATGTGGGTGCCGCAGCCGTTCTCGATGACGCAGTCGTAGTCGGCAACGCTGGTGGCGTCTGCGTTGCTGAGCGACAGCACAGAGGTGACGGCGGTGGGGTTGGCGATCGAGTCGATGTCGATGCCGTTCTTGCGCCACTTGTAGGTGAAGGGCCCGGTGCCAATCGCCTTGGCGGTGATGGTGGCGGTGCCGCCGGGACAGACGCCGGCGTGATCGGGCATGACGGTGCGGGGCGGTAGGTTGGCCCACGCCAAGCCTCGGATCTGAGCGCCGTCGGCGAGCGTGGCGCCGTTGGCGTACGCGTTGCCGACAAGGCGCACGAGGCGGGTGCCGTTGGTGTCGCTGAAGATGATCTCGTTGGTGGTGGGGTGGCGGGCGGCGTCCCAGTAGCTCGTGAGCGCTGGCGGCAACGCGAAGCTCGTGAACGCCGTAGCGGGCAGCGGGTTGGTGAGCCTCTTCACCCGACCGGCGGCGGTGGAGGCGTTGAAGTCGATGAACAAGTCCTCGGTGGCGGTGCTCACGATGTAGTCCATGTCGGAGATGCCGGAGATCGCCGTCGTAGACGAGATCACCGAGCCGTCGGCGGCGTTGACGACCGCGAGACGGTTGGTGCCGAAGTTGCCAAGCGCGGCGAAAGACACCAGCAGGTTCCCGTGGCGGGGCGAATACTCAACGCCCTCGATGTAGCTGGTCGCGAGCGGAGCTCCAAAGTTGAACAGGGTGACGGCGCTCGTCCCGGGATTGATGGTCATGTACTGCGCGGTCGTGTTGGCCGTGCCGTTGTCGCGGTACAGCCCTCCGGCGAGACGGCAGTCGGGCAGCGAGGTCAGATAGTGGATCTGGCGGCTGCCGCTGGTGTCGTGCGGCACGCGCATGTAGAAGTCCCACGCGCCGGTGGCCGGGTCGATGACGATGAGATCGCTGCCGCCCTGGCCGTTGACAGTGTTCGGTGCCTTCGCGCCGATCAGCGATTGACCGAGTGCGGTCGAGCCGCAGGTGGCGAGCGTGAGCACGGCGACGGAAAAGGCGGAAACTGAGCGCATTGGGACCCTCCAGCGACATTGTCTCAGCAGTGGCTGAAGCGTCAAGCGTCATTTTGAAACGCAACCGATTCGATCGAGATTTTCGGACGCTATGGGCAAACTAGAGCGTCGTAGGCCACCGCGAAGATCGAAAAATCGAGATCGTCGACCACAAAGTCGCCGTTCACGTCGGCGCGGCAGCCCTGAGGCATGCCCGGATCGAAGCAATCCAGTACGTCATACGAGACCGCGAAGGTGCTGAAGTCGGCGTCGTCCACGTTGCCGTCGTTGTTGAAATCGGCGCGGCAGATCGTGACCTGTGCCGGCGTGCTGGCGACCGTGCTGCAGGCGTTGGTGGCTTCGCAGATCCATTCACCGGCCCACGCGGGCGTCGGATTCTCGATCCGCATCGCGTTGGTGGCGGCGCCGATGACGCGGGTGCTGCCGTACAGGCCGTCGGTCACGAGCTGCCCGTTGCGTTTCCAGGAGTAGGTGATGACCTGGTTCGAGCTCGCCGCGGCGCCGAGGAAGATGATGGAAGAGTTGTAGTTGAAGCGAACGTTGTCAGGGTGATCGCTGAAAACCGGGCAGGGGTACGCGGGTGCGAGCACAGCGGCATGCTGGTAGCGTCCGGGCTTGGGGGGTGTGAGCCCGGTGACGAGGATCCAGCCGCTCTCGTTGATGTCGCTCACGCTGTCGCCGCCGACGATGCCCCAGGTGCTGGACGTGGGCGTGAGGCGCTGCGACAGAATGACGGGGTTGGACGTCGGCGTGTACCAGATCGCGGCGGTGAGGAACGCGAAACCGGGGCCTTTCACCCAGCCGACGATCGCGCCGGCGTCGTTGATGCCCATGGCGCCCGATTCGGTCATCGTTCCGAGCGGCAGGAAGCGCGTGCCGCCCGCTTCGTCCCAGATGATCGCCTTGCTGAGGCTGCCCTGACGCACGACTCCGACGACCTGGCCGAGATTGTTCATGTCGGCGGGCGTGAACTGATTGGTGCCGGCGATGAACGGGATATCGGTGCGTGTGCCGTCGGGATGGTGAATGAACGCTTTGAGGAAGGGCGCGGCGGACTGACTCACGTAGACCAGAGCGCGGCCGTCGTCGGTGATGCGCTGCGCGATGCCCAGGGTCTCGCTGGGCAGGATCGGGATGCTGATCGTCGTGCCGTTGGCCAGCCAGATTCGCGGGCGGCTGAAGCCGGGCGGGATGTTCTCGTAGCCGGCGATGTCGCCGAAGGCGTTCATGCCGTTCGCGTTGGAACGCTGGGACCCCGAGTTGAAGATCTCGATCGCGGCGGTGGGGCTCGTCCACTTCGCCGCGTGATAGTTCACGAACGATGCACCGTTGTACACCGGCGCTCCGCCCACGACCGTGCCGTCGTTGGCGAGGAAGACCGGCTCGACGCTCACCGCGTTGGTGTTGGTCTGACCGGGCAGAGCGCTGAGGAGACTTTTGACTCCGGTGCCCGGCTCCCAGCGGAAGCCGCGAGCGGGGCCAGTCGCTGGCGACGCCATGGCGATGACCTGCCCGGCGTTGTTGATGCCGCGGGGGTCGGAGGTACCGACGCCATTGACGAGGTCGCCGACGTCGAGGACGTCATAGGTCGGCTGGGCGAGCGCGTTTGAACTCAGGAGCAGCGCCGCCGCGATACACACGCGGGATCGAACGTTGGCGCGAGACGAGACCGCGAACGACGGAACACAATGCGAACGCATGGGGGTCTCCGGATGTGGACGAGGTGAAGCCAAAATGATTGATAGCAACCACGCGGCGCGGCGTCCATTGCGACTCAGTTGCATGTTCGAGCCTGCTGCCTGGCTTTGCGTGGGCGCAACCCAAGGCCGCCGAGTTTTGGCAATCGAGAGAGTTACCTATGCGCAGACCAACGCGTTGTACGCACTGGCGAAGAGCACGAAGTCCGCGTCGTCCACGAAGGCGTCGCCGGTGAGATCGGCCGGGCAGCCAACTGGCATCGCCGGATCGCCGCAGGCGAGCAGGTTGTACGCGTTGGCAAAGATCACAAAATCGGTGTCGTCCACGAAGTTATCGGCGTTGAAGTCCGCCGGGCAGCCGCAGGTCGTGATCGGGTCGCCGGTCTGGCCGACGGCGGTCTCGCCCGCGGGCACGCACAACGTGAAGCCGTCGCTGAAGTGCACCGTGAGAGTCTGACCCGTCGGGTTCCACGCGACGTAGCGGCGGACGCCGGACTGCTCGAAGACTGCGTAGTGGGGCGTGTCGGCGGTGATGCTCGCGTTGACCGGGCCGAACGTTGCGAGCGTCCGGATCCAGTGGTAGGTGCGTGCGCGGGAGTCGCCCTCTTCGACCTGATAGTTCGGAGTGGCGGTGAGACGCGTGAGCGCCTGGGCCGGGTCGGCGGTCGCGAGCGCGGACCAGTTGATGCTCTGCCACGAGGTCGGGTTGCCGCCGGTCTGGGAGAGCAAGAGGTTCCAGTTGTCGATCATCGACTGGCGCTTGTGCCCGAGGTAGAGCGACGCGGGTGTGATGGGCAAGAAGTTGATGCCGTGGATCTTCGCGGGATCGGCGGTGAACCACGTGGCGTAGTCCATGCTGTCGGACCAGACGATGCCGGCGACGGGGCGGGTGACGCCCGCGGGGAAGACCGCGTCGTCGGCGTCGAACCAGTACTGCTGGATCGAGGCTTCCTCAGCGGCGAAGAGATACATGCCCAGATCGCGGAGCGTGTTGTTGCCGGTGACGGCACCCCAGAGCGCGACGCCCGACGCCGCGTTCATCGCTTCAGAGGACGACTCCTGGTTGTTGCCAGCCGCGAAACCCGCGTGGCCTGCGGCCCACGAGTGACCGGCATACGGATCGAAGTTGCGGAGCACGGGGAAGCGCGTGTCGCTGCGGTCCCAGTTGGCGAAGTCCTTGATGATGAGTTCGATCATCGGCGCGAAGGACGCGGCCCAGGCGGGGTCGTATTTGGCGACGATCGCGGCGGCCTGCACAAAGTAGCCGTAGTGGAAGTGGTGGTCGTTCATCTCGCCCGCGAGGCCGAACGAGCCGGGGTTGCCGAGCAGGGTGTTCCAGTTGGCGCGATACGCGAAGGCGCGGTCGGCGCCGCCCGAGCCGGGCTGGTCGAAGCGGATCCAGTCGATGCGGGCGAGCTCCCCGGCATAGGGCGTACTGCAGATGACGTAGAGGTCGTGGACGCCGTTGTTGCCGCTGAGGGCGGCGAGGCCAGCGCTGTTCATGCCGAAGTAGCCCTCGACCCAGTTCGTGATGCCACCGGTGCCGCCGATGCCGCCGCCGGCGATGACGGGGCCGGTGAGCGAATCGAGCCGGACCTGAATCGAGCCGCTGCCGCTGCTGCCCGAGGCGAACCGGACCGTGAGGCGATTGGGCACGCCGGTGCCGAAGCTGACGTTGGAGAGCTTGAAGTAATCGGTGCCGCCCCAGTCGAGCGCGGCCTGCCCGGTGTCGCTCGGGCCAACGACGACGCCGGAGCCTTCGGTGAACGATTCGGCTTGTACGGGAGCGAACGCGCTGTTGCCGCTGTTGGGGCCTGAGCCGACGCTGAACCAGTCGCCGAGTTGGTCCTTGAGGAAGCCAAGGAAGCGAGCCTTGGCGGCGGTGTGACCGACCTGGTCGGCGAGGATGAGGAGCTGCCCGACGCGGCCGTAGTTCTTGCCGCTGCCGTAGGTGTCCGAGGCCCCGTTTAGATTGGACTCCTGGTACGCCTGATTGACGAGGTTGTAGAGCGTTGCCTGATCCACGCCCGTGGATGACGGCAGCTCGGGCAGGATGCCGCGGTAGGGATAGGAGACTGTGAACGCGTTGGCGCGAGCGAGCTTCATCTGGCCGCGGGAGGTTGCGAAGGTGCCGGTCTCGGTGGCTTGTGTGCTGTTGAGCCACTGGTGGCGGTAGAGCGCGACGAGCGGGCGGGTTTCAGTGCCTTCCTTCACCTGCGTCTGGAAGTTGAAGGTGGCGTCGATGGTGGATGGCTGGGGCTTGTACTCCCACGAGACGGTGCCGCCAGTGACGAAGACGAAGGCGTGCGCCGCGGCGAGGTTGACTGCGGCGGTGGTGGCCGCGGGCAACAGCGCGACGGAGAAGTAGTTCTTGCCAGCGAGCGACGACGTCGCTTGCGTTGACGTGACGCTCCACGTCGAGCCAGCGGGCGCGCAGAGGGCATACGCCTGGCCGCCGATGGTGACGCCGATGATGTTGCCCTGATTCGAGAAGACCGACGCGGTGCCCGCGGCGCTCCGGAATCCGACGCGGGCGTTGCCGCCGGAGACCGTGGCGTAGACGATGGGCAGCCCGTGGCCGAGGGTGAAATCGATGGAGCGTGAGGCGTCAGCGAGGCGGGCGGTGACGGTCCAGTCGCTGGCGCTGACGACGCGGACCTCGGTCGCGTTCAGTCCCTGCACGCCGATGGTGAGGGCCTGCTTGGAGTCGGTGAAGAGGTAGCCGTACCCAGTGTCTCGCAGCGTGGGCGAGGCGACATAGCCGATGCGGACGCCGTCGCTCGCGGCCTGGGCGGCGAGCGGATGGGGTTGCATGGGTTGGCCGAGGCTGTTGCCGGCGTACCGCGGGTAGATCAGGCTCGACCACCACTCGTTGGTCTGAACGGGGCCGGTGAATCCGGGGACCACGCGGGGCGAGACGGCGGCGCCGTCGGAGTTCGAGGGAACTTCCTGCCCCGCGGGGACGGAGGCGTAATAGCTGCCAGCACCGGCGGGCACGACCGTCTGGGCCGAAGCGATGCCACCGAACACAAGTGCCCCGAGCAGTGCGGCAGAGCGGCGGATCTTCATGAGCAAGGCCTCCGGCACGCTCGACGCGTTATCGGCTCAAGGGCCGACAGGAGGCAGCGCGGCGTGTGATACGAACAGATTACAGCCAGTTCGACGTTGGGCAAGCTTGCGGTTCAGGAAAGAAAAGAACACGCGGCAGTTTCATGCCGCGTGCTGGTGTTCCACTCATCGGGATGTCACGTGCCATCGCATGCCGCCTGCGTTACGGCTCGACGCGAGCTCGGAAGACCGGCTTCCCGCCCTTCATCTCGACGATCACGGCGGGCTTCACCGCGTCACGCTTCTCGTTGATCGTGATCGCGCCAGTGACGCCCTTGAAACCCTTGGTGCTGGCGATCGCGGCCGCGAGCTTGGCACCATCGGTGCTGCCAGCGCGAGTGGCGGCGTCGGCAAAGATGCGGGCGGCGTCGTAGCCGAGAGCCGCGAGGCCGTCGGGGGTCTCACCGAACTTCTCCTTGTACTTCTTGACGAACGTCTGGATCTCTTCGGTGGGCTGATCGGCGGCGTAGTGGTTGGAGTAGAACGAACCCTCGATCGCGGCGCCGCCGTTCTTGGCGAGGTCGGCGGAGTCCCAGCCGTCGCCGCCGAGCAGGGGCATGGTCATGCCGAGCTTGCGGGCCTGGATGGCGATGTTGGCAACGTCGGTGTAGTAACCGGGGATGAAGAGGATCTCGGCGTTTTTCTCGCGGATCTTGGTGAGCAGGGGGTTGAAGTTGCTCTCGCCCTTGGTGTAGGCCTCGACGGCGACGACCTCGCCGCCCATCTGCTTGAAGTTCTTCTCGAACTCGTCCTTGAGCCCCACGGAGTACGCCGCAGCCTGATCGAAGAGGATCGCGGCCTTCTTGACCTTGAGGTCGCTGAATGCGAACTTGGCGCAGGCGTAGCCCTGGAAGGGATCGATGAAGCAGACGCGGGAGATCATGTCGCCGACCGCCGTCACCTGCGGGTTGGTGCTGCTGGGCGTGATCATGGGCACGCCGAACTGCTGAGCGACGGGCGCGCCTGCGAGCGTGACGCTTGAGGCAACTTCTCCGAGCACGCAGACGACCTTGTCGCTGGTGATGAGCTTGGTCACCACGGTGCCGGCCTTCTCGGGCTTGCCCTCGGTGTCCTCGGAGATGACCTTGATCTTGCGGGATGTGCCGCCGATGTTCACGCCTCCCGCGGCGTTGATCTCCTCGACGGCGAGCTTGATGCCGTTGTCGGTGGAGCGGCCGAAGGTCGCTTCCGCGCCGGTGAGCGAGCCGTAGTGGCCGATGAGGATCTCGTCGGCGGCGGGCGCGGCCGCTGCAGGCGCGTTCGCGGCGGAGGGTGCGGGATTCGCGGCCTTGTTGGCGTTGGTGTTCGAGCTGTTGTCGCACGCGCCGAGCAATGCGGTCAGCGCGACGCCGGCACCGAGCGTGAGGCGGCGGACAAGAGAAACAAGGGGACGAGCCGCGAGGGTGGACATGCAGGTGGCTTCCATTTGGGGGGGTGACATGGACGGCGCTGGCGCTGCCGCCCACGCAAAGTCTATCGGACTTTGGGAACGAGTGCGGCTTGACGGTTACCCGGGAAACCGAGGGGCGGGGCGAGCAGGGCACAGTTTTCTCGCCGATCTCGCGGCGGTATCCCGGGATGGCATTGACGCCCACGTACTTGGCGGCGATATTTGGATGGAGGGCGGGGACACGGGGATTGTCCAATCAGATCGGTCTTTGTTCGCCCGCCAGGGATTTCGGCGTGCCCGCCTGCGCTTCGGCCAGTCGGTGCCACGCGATTCGAGGGCGGCGAACCTGCAGGAGCGTGGTCATGGTGATCCGGAATTGGTGTCGAGCCGCGGCGTTCGGTGCGGCGTTCTGTCTGTCGTCTTTCTCGCTCGCGCAGCCCAGCAGCGTCGAGCACACGTTCAACGCGCAGACGTTCGGCGAAGTGAGCGGCGTGACCCAGCGCGAGCCCGATGTGCCGCGTGAGGGTGAGACGGTCGACCTCTACGTCCGCGTCTCGTTCCAGTTCACCTACGACCGCGTCGCGATCTATTACACCACCGACGGCAGCGAGCCCTCGGGCTCGTTCGGCACCGGCAGCGGCACGACTCAGGTGCTGCGCAACGACCTCGGCTCCATCTCGTTCCTCCGCAACGAGAACTCCGGCGGCACCCGCGATTGGTGGAAGGCCACGCTCCCCGCTGGCTCGCGGAACTTCAACCAGACCATCAAGTACAAGGTCAGCGCCTGGAAGCCCTTCGTCGGCGGCGAGGTCTTCGCCAACGGCGGCAACTCGTACACCTTCGCGAACAAGATCGCCTGGCCCGGCGCGGGCGCCGGTCAGCCCAGCCCGAGCGCCGGCTACCCGCCGGTCTCGTTCTGGAAGGAAGAGGCCATGTTCGGCAACGGCTACGTCGCCGGCATGATCGACCAGAACGGCACGCTCTACGACATCATGTTCCCGACCACCGGCGGCGTGCAGGGCGTCGGCACCCGCAACGAGGGTTACGTCGGCGGCAACGACACCTTCCCGCCCATGCTCCCCAGCGGCTGGCGCGGCCAGATGCACGTCAACCAGGCGATGGTCGGCATCCGCCCCGTCTCCACAGGCCTCACCCACTGGCTCAGCAATCCCGCCGGCAGCAACTCGTTCACGAGCGTCGCTCAGGCCTACAACCCGACCTCCAACACGGTGATCACCAGCCAGACGCTCACCGCCGGTGGCAACAACATCGCGCTGCAGCAGTTTGACTTCGCACCCATCGGCATCACCTTCCCCAACGACAACGGCGGCAACGCCCAGCGCCACATCTACGTCAAGCGCCTCACTCTGACCAACAACACCGGCAGCGCTCAGGACGTCAATCTCTATTACTACGTCGACCCCGCGCTCAACGGCGGCGACAACTACGACGCGATGTTCGTCGACAACACCCGCAAGGCGATGGTCGCGTACGACAACACCTTCCGAAACGTCACCGGCACCGGCATTGGCTTCTCCAGCCCCAACGAGTACAACCCGACCACCTTCCCCGGCTTTGACAAGAACATCAGCCTCTACCTCGCCAGCGCGATGAAGCAGGTCAACGCCGGCGGCACGCTGGTGCAGACCGCCACCGACTTCTGGCGCGACACCTCGGCCGACAACGGCCAGGGCTGGATGGCGATGCGGGTCAGCCTGCCTGTCGGCACGCCCGTGACCGTCGATCTCATGATGGTCGGCGTCGACGATCGCTTCGCCGGCGCGAGCGCCACGTACAACTTCAAGGCCGCCAATGTCGTGGATTGGTTCTACGCCAACAACATGGGCACGGTGCTGAGCGCCACCGACACCTACTGGGTGAACTGGCTCAACAGCGGCACCACCATCGACTTCCCCGACGATCGCTACGACACCCTCATGCGTCGCGGCCTGCTCGCCACGGCGCTGCACCAGAGCACGGAGACCGGCGCGATCGTCGCTGGCTATCACAACGGCGCGTACCTCTACGCCTGGCCGCGGGATGCGATGTGGGCGGCGGTGACGCTGCTCCGTGCCGGCCATATCGCCGAGGCCGAGAACGCGATGCGCTGGATGCGCGATGTCTGCTACCGCGACGTCGAGCCCGGCTTCGGCAACAACCCGATCACCGGCCAGCCTTATAAGGGCTTCTGGAAGCAGAAGTACAGCACCGACGGCTACACGGTCTGGGGCGCGCCGCAGATCGACGGCACGGCGGTCTACCCGTGGGCCCTCTGGTGGCACTACAAGATGCAGGGCAACGACGCTTACCTGAACTCGCACTACGCGGCGATCTGGGACGCCGTGAAGGCGATGACCACCGACTCGAGCGACTCGCGCCTGCGCTACGAGGAGGCCTTCAACCTTGTCTATTCCAACAACCTCTGGGAAGATAGCTACGACACGTTCATCTTCAGCAACGCCAACGTGATCCGCGGCCTGCGCGATGCCTCCAACATCGCCAACCGCCTCGGCCGCCCCGGCGATGCGTCGTACTTCAACGGCCTCGCCGACACGATTCAGGGCGGACTCAACGCACGCCTTGACTGGAACGGCGAGAACACGGACGCTTCGCAGCTCGGCATCGTGTATCCCTTCGAGACCCACGTCCCGATCGACAGCCGCGCGACCAAGGTCGTCGACCGCATCAACGGCGTCGCCACCGATCGCTTCGGCAACAACCACCCGCTCATCCGCTTTGGTGGTTTCCCCAACGATCAGTACGGCTGGACCGACCTCGTCGATCGCTACTGGGGCGACGGCTACTGGGGCGGCGGCCAGCCCTGGGGCGGTGGGCCTTGGTACCTCACCACGATGTGGTACGGCTGCTACTACGCCATGCGCCAGGACTACTTCGCCGGCAAGGGCGACATCGACAACCACAAATACCGGCTCGACCTCCTGGTCGATCGCCTCGGGCCGGTGGGCTTCGGTGCCGAGCAGGTGGCTCCCAAGTTCGTGAACGCCGGCTTGCCCGGTTCGCTGCTCTACCCGGGTCAGAACGATTTCGTGCTGCAGACCGCGTGGCCCAACGCGTGGGAGAGCATGTCGTTCTTCGTGGACTCGCTCTTCATGTTCCTCGGCTACGAGCCCAACGCCGGGACCAACACCATCAAGGTCCGTCCCAAGCTGCCGACCGCCTGGCCGACCATCACCTACAAGAACCTGGAGCTGGGCTCCAAGAGCGTGGACCTGACCATCAGCGAGAACGCCGCGACCAAGCGGTACTCGCAGAGAGTCACCAACAACTCCGGCGGCGCGATTACCTTTAACACCGTGATCCGCGTCCCCAGCGCCGAAACGGTGGTGGGGGTCTACCGCAACGGCGTGCCCACCGCGTACACCTACTCCGGCCCCGGCGCGTTCCAGGTCTTCATCACCAACGCGGTCGAGACCGGCGCTGGCGACACCACCACCTACACCGTCGTCACCGGCTGCCCGTGTGACCTCAACGGCGACACCATCGTCGAGGACAGTGACTTCGTGGTCTTCGCGAACGCCTACAACCTGCTCGACTGCACCGATCCGTCGATGCCCGCCAACTGCCCGGCGGACTTCAACGGCGACGGCTTCGTCGACGACGCGGACTTCGTGATCTTTGCCGACGCGTACAACGCGCTGCTCTGCCCGTGAAAGCAGTGGAACGCTCTGAGTCTCCAGCGAGGACCGTCGTGAGACGACTGAGAGCAGGACATCCTCGCCGCGATCGCGCGACCATCGGCGCGATCGCGGCGCTCGCGGCGGTGGGGTTCTCGGGTCCACTCGCGCACGCGGGCGAGGACATCCGCGCCGTCGACGCGTCCTTTGTGCCTCAGCTCGAGTCCCTCGGCGCCGCCTTCCGGAGCGACGGCGTCGTTGTCGATCCGATCTCCTACTTCGCTTCCCGGGGCGTCAACGCGGTAAGGCTGCGGGTGTGGAACGCCCCGTCGTCGGGATGCTGTGACGTTGATGACACCCTCGCGATGGCTCGGCGTATCCACTCCGCGGGCATGAAGCTCATCGTCGACTTCCACTACTCAGATTCGTGGGCAGATCCGGGGCAGCAGACCAAGCCCGCTGCTTGGGCGAGCCTGAGCTTCCCGCAACTCACGCTGGCGGTGCAGTCGTTCACCCGAAACACAGTTGCTGCGTTGGTCGCTCAGGGGACTCCGCCGGACATCGTCCAGATCGGCAACGAGATCACCGCGGGCATGCTCTGGAACGAGGGCAGGGTTTCTGCCTGGAACGACGGGAACTGGACCAATCTGGCAACTCTGCTCAACGCCGGCGCGGGGGGAGCGCGGCTCGGTGCGGGGACGCACTCCGTCCGCATCATGCTGCACATCGATCGCGGTGGCGACAACGCGACCACACGCCAGTTCTTTGATCGGGCGATGTCGTTCGGCGTCTCGTTCGACATGATCGGGCTCTCGTACTACCCGTGGTGGCACGGTTCATTTGCTTCCTTCGAAGCGAACATCGCCGACACCGCCGCCCGATACTCCAAGCCCGTGTTCGTTGCGGAGACGGCGTATCCCTGGACGCTCGCGTGGGCCGACAACCAGCAGAACTTCGTCGGCCTGCCGGCGCAGTTGCTGCCCGGGTTTCCGGCAACTCCGGCGGGGCAGGCCGCGTTCTTGAACGCTGTCCATGGCGTGATGCGATCCACGTCGGGCGGCGTCGGCTGGTGCTACTGGGCACCCGAATACGGCGCCTTTCCCGGGCTCCCCTCGCCCTGGGAAAACCTCGCCATGTTCGATTTCCTGGGTGAAGCGCTCTCGTCGTGGTCGGCGTTCGCCAACCCCTGCCCGGCGGACCTGAATGGTGATTGGCTCGTGGACGATGCCGACTTTGTCGAGTTCGCCCGCGCCTATGAGATCTTGCTGTGCTCCGAGAGTGCGATGCCAGTTGGATGCCCGAGCGATCTGAACCGTGACGCCGTGGTGGACGATGCGGACTTTGTGCTGTTTGCCCGAGCGTACGACGCCCTGACCTGCCCTTGACCGACCTCTGATCTCCGCCGGATGCGAGTTGGGGGTCCAAAGTTGTCAAGAAGTGCGACGGGGATGAGGGTCGGTGTGCACCTTTCCCGCGGGTCGGACGGGCTGGAGCTCCAGCCTCGGGAGCACTCGCATGCAGAACCGTCGCCTCGTCTTGGGCGCCATCTTTGCCGTCGCACTTGCCGCCTCGAGCGCATCGGCGGCCGTCGTTTCGATCGACGCCTCGGTCCAAGGTCTCTTCACAAGTTTCGGCCAGAACAACAAGGCGTACAACGCCGGCCCTGGCAACATCCTGTGCGGCCGCAACAACGTCTCGATCTTCCGCAACTACTTCGTCTTCAACCTGCCCGCGAACCTGGTTCCCGCGGGGCAGCAGGTCCTCGCGGCGGAGATGATCGGCAAGCTTCCTTGGCGGGGCTATCTCAGTGTCGATGCCACCGAGACCTGGACGCTCTTTGATGTGAGCCCGGCGAACTACTCGGTGCTGGTGAACGAGGGAGCTTCGATCGAGAACCGCATCGACATCTTCAACGACCTGGGCACCGGGAAAGACTACGGCAGCCGCGTGATCTCGATCGCCGACGAGCCCGCGCCCAACACTGTGCCGGGACTGGTGACCGTGCCGCTCAGCAAGCCGGCGTTTCTGACCGATCTGTTTTCGCGGCTCAGCGCCGGGTCGATCGCCATCGGCGGCAGCATCACCACGCTGACCGGCACGACGTCGCAGATCGTGTTCGGCTTCACGGGATACGACTCGAGCAACGGCGGACGGGCGACGCTGAAGCTGACGATCGGCGTTCCGCCGTGCGTTGGTGATCTGAATGCCGATGCGGTGGTCGACGACCTGGACTTCCAGATCTTCGCCATCGCCTACGACATTCTGGATTGCACGGACGCCGCGATGCCCGTGGGTTGCCCCAGTGATCTGAACCGTGACGGCTTCGTCGATGATCTTGACTTCCAAGTGTTTGTGATGGCGTACAACACAGTTCTGTGTCCTTGAAGCGAAATCGTCCCATAATCTCGGAACAACCGTGCGTTAAGACTGTGCAAGACCGCTTTTCGTCAGGTACTTAAAATTGATATGCTTCGCCTCTCGTGTTGGGAATTGGGAGGCAAGCATGGCGATGAATGCGTTTGGGGCCGCGCGTTTGATGGGTGCGGCGGGGCTGGCGTGTGCTGCGATCGGCTGTGATGCGGGTGCGCAGGTGATCCAGTGGGCGCAGTCTGCGCCGGGCAGTTGGAACAGCCCGAACTCGTGGCAGCCCGCCTCGGTGCCGGACACGGTGCTCGAAACGGCGTTGATCCCGTTCGGGGCTTCCTTCACGATCTCGATCGCATCCTCGAACTTTCGCATCGCGGCCCTGCAGATGCCTCTCGCAGGGCCGAGCGTCAATCTGCTCAGTGGCACGACACTGACCTTGACGCAGCCGAGCCAGATCGAGGGCTCGGTGATCCTGAACAGCCCCAACCAGTCGGGTGTTTCCACGCTTGCCATCGAGACGTTCAACGGGCTGCCGCTTGCGGTCTCCGGCTCGGGGCAGATTGTGCTCTCGGGCTCCTCGGCCAACCTGCCTCTCGCCACGCTGTCGGCGCCCGGAAACGCGCCAGCGAGCTGGGGGCCGAACTTTTTGATCCGGGGCATCGGGCGGATCACTGGCTCGCACATCGTGCGCGGTCGGATCATTACCGACGTGCTTGGAGGGGCGATCGACCTCGACGGTGCGACGATGCTGGGCGAGGGAACCGGAAGGATCGAGGCGCAGCAAGGCGACATCTTCGTCTCCGACAACGCCCTGCTCGGCGGCTTCCTCATGACCGCCAGCCCCGGCTCGCGCTTCCGCTTCAACGGTGCCAACTCGAACTTCACAACCGTGTCCGTGTCCAATTGCGTCATCAACGGAGTGTCGTCGCTTGAGACCGGAACGCTCAACCTGACCAACTCCGAGATAAATGGCTCGATCGTCTTGAACTCCAACTCCGCGCTCCGGCTCCGCGGCAACGCGCTTACATTGAACGGATCGTGCGTCATCAGCCCGGTCAATAGCTTTTCTACCGCCGGCGTCCTGTTCGATGACGCGGTCGTCGTCGGGGGGACCGGCGATTTCCTGCTGCAGCAATCGACGACCGACCCCCTTGCGTTCTCGGGGGTGAACAACCTGCCGGTGACCCTCGGTTCTGGGATCCGCGTCCGCGGTCGCGGACGGATCGGTGGCGACTTCAATCTAGCCGGCTCGATCGTCGCGGACGATCCCTTCCGCAGCGTGCTCGAAGTGCGGGGCGCCACGATCAACGGCCTTGGTTCGACGGCCCGCCTGTCCGCGACCACCGGCGTGCTCGCGCTGAGCGACTGCGACATCAACAACGCCGACATCGATATCAACCCCGCGTCCGAATTGCGGATCGGCGTTTCGGGCTTTGCGTCGCAGATCTTCAACGATGTCTCGATCACCGGGCCGGTGGTCTTGATCGGGGGAGTCAGCGTCTTCAACCGCTCGGCCATCAACGGTTCCTTGACGATCCGCCCCGGCATCCGCGCGACGGCGACGATCATGCCATTCGGGTTGACGGGCGACATGCGGATCAACGACAACTTTTCGAACACGGCAACTTCGTTCACGTTCGAGCAATCCGGCATCATGACAGGTTCGGGGCGAATCCTTCTCAAGGGCAACCCGCAGAGCACGAACACCGCCCTGTTCGCCACCACGGCCGCCTCGCAGGTTGTCCTGCCGACGTCGATCTCGGTTCAGGGCCTGGGGACGATCTCCGGCCGGTTCGAAATCGGGGGCGAGTTCATTGCGGATGACGCTTTCGGCGGCGAACTCGGGGTCCGTGGGTCCACGATCACCGGTCGGCCCGGCGCGAGGATGCGTGCGACCACCGGCGATCTGGTCATCGCCGACGGGACGATCCTCACCGGCGTGCCGCTGATCTCAGAGGGCGGCCTGGTCCGCATCTTCACGTCCAACTTCGGCAACACGACAACGCTCAATCAGCTCTCCATCAGCGGGCGAGCACGCTTTGAGACCGGCACTGTGAATCTCAACGAGGTGCCGATGAGCGGCAGCCTTGAGATCCGGTCGGCTGCCACCGTGCGCGTGCTGGGTACCGAGCAGGAGATCAACGGCGAACTCCGGCTCAATCCGCTTTCCGCATCCAGCGCCGCGTCTCTCACCTTTGATCAGACCGCTTCACTGGTCGGAGCGGCCGATGTAAGGCTGGTGGCCCCACCCCTCAGCCCCGAGTTTGCCTTGGTCGCCGGGCCGAGCAACGGCATCCTCACCGTCGGCCCCGACATCACGATCGCCGGCGCTGGGCGCGTCACAGGACGAATCAATCTCGGCGGCGTGCTCCGTGCCGACGACCCGCTCCGCGGAATCCTGGAAGTTCGATCGCCCTCTCTCCTGCGCACCGGGACGGGGCGCCTGGAGATCATCGACTCAAACCTGGGCATCGTTGAATCGGTCGTCAGCGGCGTGCCGATCGCCGGTCTCGGATTGGGAGAGCTCCGGACCTTCAGCGCTACATCAAGTACCACGCAGCTCCTGAATCTGCTCGTCGACGCACGGTTCGTGGCGTCGTCGGGCGTCACCGTCGTGAGCCATGCCGTCGTCAAGCGTGGCATCGACATTCGTCCCGGCGCCGTCGTGCGGGTGGTCGGATCTCCGTTCGCCTGCGACGGGAATCTGACGGTGAACTCGTTCGGTTCGTCGACCGCTTCCACCTTGCAGTTTGATCAGAGCACCACCCTCAGCGGCACGGGTACCTTGCTACTGAGCTCGAACGCTCTGGCCGTCGACACTGCATTGGTCACGCTCCCGAGCGCTACGAGCAGACTGGTGCTCCCGGCTTCCAGGGCTCTTGCGGGTAGCGGGCGCATCGGCGGGGCGGTGACTGTTGGCGGTGACATCAACCCCTTCAGCCCGATTCAGGCGTTCCCGGTCGGGCAGATCGAGTTCTCCGGCTCCGAGTGCAAAATGCAGCCGAGCACGGTGTTCCGGGTCGATGTGGTGGACGCGTTCGGCTTCGACCGTCTCTCGGGGGCCGCGGCCAAGCGACTCGACGGCGAGCTCCTTGTCTCGCTGCCAACAGGCTTTTATCCGGCTCCCTCTGACCGCTACGCGGTGGTGACCGGCAATGAGGTCACCGGCCAGTTCTCCAAGGTCACGCCGCCGCCCGGGTATCAGGCTGAGATGGAGTACGAGACCGACGCGGCCTATGTCCGGCTCGCCAAGCTCTGCCCGGGCGACATGGATGCCAACGGCGTCGTCGACGATTTGGACTTCCAGTACTTCGCGGCGTCGTACAACGTGCTCGCGTGTGCCGACCCGGACATGCCACTCGCACCCGCCGATCGGCTTCCCAACCGGTGCTTCGCCGACATGACGCGTGACGGCGTCGTGCACGACGATGACTTCGCGCTGTTTGTCGGGGCGTATGACACCGTCGTGTGCCCGTGAAGTGCAAGTCACACGTCCGAGAACGACCTTTGCAGCCTTGACACGCCGAGTACGCTTCCCTGCTTGAGGGGATGCCCGTCGCCGAGCGTCGCGCTATCTCCGCACTTTGGAGCAATCCGATGACGCGGCAGACTTTGGCATGTGTGACTGGCAGCGTGATTTCTTCGGCGGCACTGGCTGCCAATATCCCTTTCTTCAACTCCGGCTTCGAGTTGCCTGTGCAGAACCCCGGCGGCTTTACGTCAACGGTGCCACCGGGTTGGGTGACGCTGAGTCCTTTCGTGACCATGGGGGTGTGGAACCCGCAGGGGTGGGGCGCTTACACGCCGGACAAGTATGTTGGTGCCCAGATCGGCTACATCAACTCGGGCAAGCTCGAGAAGCGCATGCCGTCGGTCATCAAGGGGGACAGCACTTGGGCGCTGCGTTGGAAGGTCGGGCGTCGTCCTGGCTTTAACGGCGGTCTCACGATCAAGTTCTTCGCGGGCGATATTCTGATGGGTGAGCAGGTGGACACGCTCGCGACCCTGCCGGACAACGGCACATTCGCCGAGCGCTCGATCGAGTTCTATGTGCCGCCGGACAGTCCCGCCATCGGCCTGCCGGTGCTGTTCACGCTCGAGAAGACGATCGGGTCGCAGGCGAACTTCGATGACTTTCGTCTGGAATCGTCAGACCCGGGCCCGGCGTGTCCGGCGGATCTGAATGATGATGAGACCGTCACCGACGAGGACTTCCAGTTCTTTGTGCAGCGGTACAACGAGGTCTTCGCCCAGCCCGACGGCAAGGGCGACCTGAACTTCGACGCCATCGTGGATGACTTCGATTTCCAGTTGTTCGTGGTGCAGTACAACGTGCTGGAATGCCCGCAGTGAGCGGGCGTGCTTGAGGCGTGTAGCCGCGGGAAGCGCCGCGGCGGATCAACGTCCGAGAATCATCGGATGGGCGATTTTGTTTGATGAACGCGTTGAATGGCTTTGCGAGGCGGGCGCGCTCGTGGAGAATCAGTTCTCGTTCCGGTTCGCCGGAGCATGATGGAGTGCGCGATGATCTGCAAGAGCATCAGGATGACGTGTGTGTGTGCTTTCGCCGCGGTGGCGACGTCCGCCTCGGCGGGGATCACGTACTACGGCGTGCCGACGATCCGGTGGGGACTGGTGGGCGGCGCGATCGGCGTCGGCAACTGCACGATCGAGTCCTTCGAAGACGTGAATCTCGAGCCGGGCTTGCAGGTTCTGTGGGAGTCACCCGCGGGCAACGTTGGACCGACGAGCACCTTGCCGCAGACGTTCAACCCGTCGACCGACGATGCGTTCGGCACCGCGTTCGCCGGGGGCAACTACGACGGCACCAAGTGCCTGCTGAACGTCCGCACCAATCGAACAGCCACGTACACCGCGTCGTCAAACTACGGCGACGTGACGTTTCTGTTTGACCCGCCGATCAAGTATTTCGGTGTCAGCCTCCACCAATCCGAGCTCTCGCCCCGTGTCTTCATCAACGGCGTCGAGAGGGGCACCGTTCAGGCGCTCACCGGCCTGTCCCCGGGTAGCGCCAGAATCGGCTACATCCTGATCAAGGCCGACGGAGCCGACACGATCTCGTCGGTGAAGTTCAAGAACGGCTTGGACCCATCCGGTGATGGCTTCACCTTCGACCATCTCGCGTTCAGCACCGAGGCCAACCCGACGTTCATCGCCCAGGGCTTCAAGCCCGCTGATTGGGGCATCGACGACTCGACTCTCGGAGTGGCCGGTGCATCGATCGAAGACTTCGAGGACGCGGCGATCGTCGGTGGGTTGTCCATCGCGTGGGAGGCCCCGGCGGGCGACATCGGCCCCGTTACGGTGCTCCCGAATCTCTTCAATCCCAACACCGATGATCCGTTCGGCACCGCCTTCATCGGCGGCAACTGGGACGGCGTTCGGTGCCTTGTCAGCGCCCGCGGCAATCAGTCCTATAACTACAACGCTGGTTCCAACTGGGGCGACGTGGTGTTGAACTTCGACCCGCCGCAGCGACGGGTTGGGTTCAGCGTGCAGCAGATGGATCAGGCCACACGCCTCGTTGTCAACGGTCGCGACGCCGGCGATTTCTCGGGGATCTCCAACCTCAGCTTCAACGGCGGCCGTCAGGGGTACGTCCGACTCGACGCCAAGTCCGGATCACGGATCGCCAGCGTGCGCTTCGCGAACGGGCGATTCGGTTCCTTCGGCGACGGGCTGGGGATCGACCACGTCGCGTTCGGCGGCGGCTGCCCGCAGGACCTCAACGAGGACACGTTCGTCGACGATCTGGACTTCCAGATCTTCGTGCTCGCATACAACACTCTGGACTGTGCCGACCCCGGCATGCCGGTCGATTGCCCCGCAGACATGAACCTCGACAGTGTCGTCGACGACCGGGACTTTCAGATCTTCGTCATCGGCTACAACGCCGTGCTCTGCCCCTAAGTAGGAACGCATGCGATATCTCCCCATCGTGATCACCGTGGCAGTTGCCGGCGCGCAGGGCGGTGCGACGGCGGCCGATCGCGTGTACCTGAGCGATTACCTGGGCGTGCCCAGCGGGTCGGCGGCGACGGCGCCGAACCCACCCCTCACCTCCTTTCCCAACGGGGCTGTCCCGTACGGCTTCGGGGCCGACTGCCCCGGAAACTTTGCGGCGAGCAAGATCACCCTGTTCTCCGAGGGAGTGTTCGACAAGGGCATCGGGCAGCATCCGTTCAGTTCCGGAGAGAAGCTGATCACGTTCAACGTCCCCGCGTTGCGGGTCGCCACGACGCGTGACATCGCGGTGTTCCAAGCCGTCGTCGGCATCGACCTGTCGACTTCCAATGAGACCGATGGCGGGTTCTTCCGGGTGTATGTGGATGGCGTTGTAAAGCAGACCGCCGAGATCACGGGCCGCTCCGTGCCCCCGATCGCTGTGAACGTGAGCGTGCTCGGCGCGACCACGTTGACGCTTTCCACCGAGCGGCGCGGAGCGTTCAACTCCAATCATCTCTGCTGGGCCGACGCGTCCGTCACGCTCGACGGCGGGCCCTGTGCCGCGGATCTGAACGGCGACCGCCTCGTCGATGACCTCGACTTCTCGTCCTTCGCGGCGGCGTACAACGTTCTCGATTGCGCCGACCCCGCGATGCCTTTGGGTTGCCCCGCCGACCTGAACAAGGATGCTGTGGTCGACGATCTTGATTTTCAGCTCTTTGCCGTGGCGTACGACGCCTTGCTCTGTCCGTGATCGCGACGTTGCGTGAGTCGTTCGTGTCGTTCTGTGAATCGTTCACTCTGAGGGAAAGCATGCTTTATCCGGCTCGTCGTCTATCGCCTTTGATGGGTTCTCGCCGTGGCGTCGGGCTTGCCCTTGCCGCGGGCTCGTGCGTCGCGCTCTCCGCGCTCGCCGGGCCGCCGACGTTTACCCTGACCGGCACGGCGCCGGGCGACTTCGACAACTTCTTTCGGGCTGTGAGTTACGATGCATCGCGCCTGGCGGCGTTCGGCTCGCCGGGAGTCGGGTTCAACGGGCGAGCGACGCTGAAGAACTTCGACGCGGCTGTTCCGCCGTTCTCGCTCGGGCTCGCCCCCGGCGCGACCTTCAGCGATCCGGACCACATCACCGGCGACGGGCTTCTCGTCTTCGGGCGAGGCAGCACGGGCACGTGGGTGTACGCCCTCCCCGGCCCCATGGTGACGCTCGCGGGCGGGTCGCTCACCGACATCTCCCGCGACGGCACCCGCAAGTTGTGGAACGGCTTCGGGTCGCCGGGACGACAGGTCAACGCCGGTCCGATCACGCTTCTGCCGGACGTCAGCCCGTTCCTGTCCGAGACGCGTGCGGTCGCCATCTCGCCCGACGGCGATCAGGTCGTCGGCTACGGCCGCAACGTAATCCCGGGCGGCGGCTACGGCGACCCCGACATCGTGCAGGAGACCGCCGCGGTGTGGGACGCCGTCACCAACACCTGGACGCAGTTGGGCGTGCTCGCGGGCGAGAAGAGCCGTGCGATCCGTATCTCCGAGGACGGTTCGGTGATCGTCGGCGAGTCCGATGCGAACACGCCCTCGTTCTCGCTCGTCACCCGGGCGTGGGTGAAGACCGGCGCGGGGCCGCTCGTCGATCTCACGGCACCGATCAGCGAGGAGCTCGAGGGGCGCATCCTGGACATGTCCGACGACGGGTCGGTGGTCCTGATGACCGTCGGCGGCGTGGCGTACCTGTGGGACGGCGTGATCGGCGCTCGGCGGGTGGACGAGGTGCTGGAAGCCTTGAATCACCTGCCGCGGAATCTGAGCGCCATCTCGTATGAAGCGCTCTCCGGCGACGGGCGATTTGTCGCCGGCGACGCGTTGACAGGTGCCAGCGATGTCATCGCCTTTGCCGCCCCGATCGTGGACCCGTGCTTCGTTCCCACGGGCGGCCTGCCCGATTCGGCGGAACTACTCGTCAACACCGGCGGCATCGTGCCGGGTCTGCCCGGTCCGACCGTGGGCGACATCCAGAGCGCGTCAATCGGTGAGGGCGGGACGGTGTCGATCCAGCTCTTCGCCGCGGGCAATCCGGTGCTGCTCTCGGGCGTGCCCGGCTTCACGCTCGGGCCGATCTGCACGATCGGCGGGGCGTCCCCGGTGGCGGGGGAGAACTTCGCCGCCGTCGGCTCCGGTACATCGCGGTTCGGCGAGAACGCGGGCTTCATGGCTCAACTCAACCCATCCGTGACGGAGGGCATCTTCCTCGGTTCGCCCGTGGGCGGAGTGTCGCTGTTCGCCCGCTCGGGTGATCCGGCGCCGGGGACCGTCGGGACCTACACGTTCTCGCCGTTCGGTGTGCCGCTGTTCAACAACATCGGCGAGACTGCCTTCTTCTCCGGCCTCTCGAGCGGCGGGTTTCTCTTCTTCTCCGGCGCGCCGGGTACGGTCGGTCCGGTGTTCATCAATCCGGCGACGCGGGCGGAGTATCCGACTGGCGCGAGCTTCACGAACCCGACGCTCCTGGGTCTGAACGACAAGGGGCAGATTCTGTTGACCGAGACAGTTTTGCACCCAAGCGTGCCAGAAGACGGTGACGAAGTGCTCATGGTCCGCATCCCGGAATCCAACGCGTCGTGGATCCGCGTTGCTGAGGGGCGCCAGGCCCCGGGGCGGGCTCCGGGTGTCGTGTTCGGGCCGCTGACGAACGGTGCTCTCACCGAGTTTGACCGCAACGGGCGGATCGCATTCGTCAACAGGCCGACGGACGGCGTCGAAGGCTTGTTTGTCGAGTCGGACTCTGGGCTCGCGTCGCTGCTCGACGTGGGCGATGAGCTGCCGGGCGTTCCGGGTTCGATCGTGGCGTCCCTCAACGGCTTTGCGCTCGACGACCGCCGCGGCGTTGTCGTCAGCCTGAGGTACACCCTCGGCGGTGAGAGCTATAACGCCGCCTGGGCGTCGGGCACGGCGGGCCAGAACCCCCGCGTCCTTGTCAAGAGCGGCGATCGCGCCCCGGATGTCTATCCGTGCGGCGAGATCGACTCCGTTACCGTTGTAGCCTCCAATCGCAACCAGCAGACGCTGCTGCGTGTGTCCCTCCGCGGGAACACCTACGGATTCGCCGACTCCGTGCTGTACCTGCACGACCGCGACCGCGGGCTGGTCAAGATCGCGCAGAACGGACGGACCTTTGACGGCGCGCCGGGCGATCTCCGGATCGTGAATCGATTCTCGCCGCAGTTCACGTCGTCCAGCTCGCCCAGCAGCGGCCGCCCGCAGTGGCTGGACCATGTTGGGAACGTGATCACGATCCTCGAGTACACCGACGGCACTGAATCGGTGGCGCGGGTTCGCGTAAAGCCCGCCGCGTTCTCATGCCCCGCGGACTTCAACAACGACGGGATCGTTGACGACTTCGACTTCCAGATCTTCGCTGGCGCCTACAACGACCTGGTCGTGCCGCCCGCCGACGGCGTCTGCGACATCAACGCCGATGGGTTGGTCGACGATGCGGACTTCTCGCTGTTTGCGGCGGCGTACGACACGCTGCTGTGCCCGTGAGTGGCGAAATCGTGCGGGCCGAGCGACCACCGCTCGGCCCGCCAGCTAGATCGAGTTAGGAGTGAGCTTCGCTCAAACAACCAGATTGACGAGTTTGCCCGGCACGATGATCGCCTTCTTCACAGGGCGGCCGTCGATCGCCTTCAGGACGTCCGGATGCGCCAGTGCGATCGCCTCGGTGGTCTTCTGATCGGCGCCGGTCGGGACCTGGATGCGGGCCTTGATCTTGCCCTGGATCTGGACCGGAATCTCGACGCTGTCGTCGACGAGGAGTTTCTCATCGACGCTGGGCCAGCGCTGGTCGCTGCAGCAGCCGCGGGCGGAGGTAAGACCGAGCTTGCCCCAGATCTCTTCGCTCATGTGTGGCGCCAGCGGTGAGAGCATGATGCAGAAGCGTTCGATCTGCTCGGCGGTGAACGCGCCGGGACCCTTCTCGCCCGCGGCGGACATTGCGTCGTTCACGAGCCCGATGATCGCCGCGATCGCGGTGTTGAACGCCAGCCGCTCGACGTCCTGCCCGACCTTGTGGATCGTGCGGGTGAGAGCCTTCTCGAGCGCCGGGTTCGCGGCGGCCGCAGAGCGGATCGCACCGGTCTGTTCGTCCACGAGCACACGCCAGGCCCGCTGCAGGAAGCGGAACAGCCCGGCGATGTCCTTGGTGTTCCAGGGCTTGCTCGCCTCGAGTGGACCCATGTACATCTCGTAGAGGCGGAAAGTGTCGGCCCCGAACTCGGCGATCACGTCATCGGGGTTGACGACGTTCTTGTAGCGTTTGGACATCTTGGTGACGATCGGCGTCACCGCCGCGCCCGTCGCGGTCTCGATGAACTTGCCTTCGCTCACCTCGCTGACGGTGTCGGTGGGGATGATCGTCTTGTCTGCACGCTGATACGCGTAACTGGTGATAATGCCCTGGTGGAACAACTTCTGGAACGGCTCGGGCGTCGAGACGAAGCCGAGATCGAAGAGAACGTTCTGCCAGAAGCGTGAGTAGAGCAGGTGGCCGACCGCGTGCTCGTTGCCGCCGATGTAGAGATCGACCGCGGCAAGGCGGTTCTTCTCACCGCCGCTCATCCAATAAGTGTCCGCGGACTCCCCGATGAATCGGTCGTTGTTCTTCGGGTCGCAGTAGCGGATGCAGTACCAACTGCTGCCGGCGCTGCCGGGCATGGTGTTGGTCTCGCGACGCACCGGCGTTTCGGGGGCGAGCAGCTTGGGGTCCACCCCCGCGGCGAACGCTGTGGTATTGGTCCACTGCTTGGCCTTGGCCAGCAGCGGCTGCGGGTCGTCGCTCTCCTCTGGCTGGTAATCCGGGAGCGACGGAAGCAGCACGGGAAGGGCTTTGTCGCTCACCGGGTAGTGATTGCCATTTTCGTCGAAGACGATCGGGAACGGTTCGCCCCAGTAGCGTTGGCGGCTGAAGGCCCAATCGCGGAGCTTGAAGCGAGTCTGCGCCGAACCGATGTTCGTCTCGTCGAGCCACTTCACGATCGTGGGAATTGCGTCCTCGGTGTGCAGGCCGTCGAGCGAAACGCCGGGCAGGCCGTGCTTGGCCGGGCGGCTGGAATTCACGGCGGTGCCGGGGGCGATGCCCGCTTCATCGCGCCAGGCTTGGAACCCGCGCTTGAGGAAGACCTCGCGGAGCGTCGCAAGCGATGTGAGCCCCATCGACTCAAATGCTTCGAACCACGTAATCCGGATCGCCCCGCGGCCGGACATGCCGATCGCGCCGAGGCTGTCGGGATCGACGGGGCATGATTCGGAATCCGCCGGGTCCGAGACGCGGCGTGTGCGCACGGTGGCAAGCGAATCGGCGAACGCCGTTTTGCTTCCGGCAGACGAGGTGACAAGGCCGAGGAAGTCGGCGAGCGTCGTCTGCCACACGCCGTCGGCCATCTCGGCGTCGGTGGCGTGGTCGCAGAAGTACTTCATCGCGAGGACGGTGCGAGGGTACAGGACGTCCACGATGGCGAGGCCGAATTTCTGGGCGAACTCGAAGTCGCGTTCGTCGTGGGCCGGCACAGCCATGATCGCGCCGGTGCCGTAGCCCATGAGCACATAGTCCGCGACCCAGATCGGGATCTTTTCGTCGGTGAGCGGGTTGATGGCGTAGACGCCGCTGAAGACGCCGGTCTTCTCCGTGCCAGCCATGCGGTCGGTGTCGGACGTGTTGCGGGCCTTGGCGACGTACGCCTTGAGCGCGGCGGCGTCGGTCTCCTTGGACGGGTGACGGAGCACGTGATCGATCAGCGGGTGCTCGGGCGCGACCACCATGAAGGTGGCGCCGAAGATGGTGTCGGGGCGGGTGGTGTAGATCGTGAGCGAGAGCGCGGTGTCCGACGACGGGTGCTTGAGTTCGCCCAGCGCCTGTGGCGAGAGCGAGTGCGTGTCGATCGCGAAGTCGACCTGGGCACCGTTGGAGCGACCGATCCATTCTTCCTGCTGGGTCTTGGTCGACGTCGGCCAGTCGAGGCCCTTGAGCTGCTCGATCAGGCGGTCGGCGAACGCGGTGATGCGGAACATCCACTGCTTGAGCGGCTTGCGGAAGACCGGGTAGCTGCCGCGTTCGCTCTTGCCGTCGATGACCTCGTCGTTGGCCAGCACGGTGCCGAGCTTGGGACACCAGTTGACGGTCTGCTCACCCAGATAGGCAAGGCGGTGGTGGTCGATGAAGGCGCGGCGTTCGTCGGTGTTCAACTGGTGCCATGCGCGGCCCAGCCCGCTGCCGCCCTCGAGCGGCGCGGCGAACCCGCCGAGCGTCGGACGCACGATCTCGCCGCTGGGGCCAACAAGGAAGCTGCCCGACTCAAGCTCACGCACGAGTTCCGCGATCGGGCGAGCACGGCCCTTGGAGTAGCCGGTGGGCGATGGGGCGTGGTCATCGAACCACGCGTCGTACAGCCGCAGGAAGATCCACTGCGTCCACTTGTAGTAGTCCTCGTCGATGGTGCCGAACTCGCGCGACCAGTCGTAGCAGAAGCCGAAGCGCTGCAACTGACGCCGGAAGTTGTCGATCGCCTTCTTGGTGGTGATCGCCGGGTGCACGCCTGTCTGGATCGCGTACTGCTCGGCGGGCAGACCGAAGGCGTCCCAGCCCATCGGGTGCAGGACGTTGAAGCCCTTGAGCCGCTTGTAGCGGCAGATGATGTCGGTGGCGGTGTAGCCCTCGGGATGGCCGACATGCAAGCCAGCACCCGACGGATAGGGGAACATGTCGAGGCAGTAGAACTTGGGCTTGGTCGCGTCGAAACCGGGCTGCCCGGGGTTGGGCTGGACGAAGGTGCTCTTGTCCTGCCAGTAGCCCTGCCAGCGCAGCTCGATCTCGCCCGCCAGTGCCGCGGTGTAGCGGTGGGGAGGGAGCGAGGAATCACCGGGTTTACCGACGCTGGACGCAACCTGACTCATGGAGGGCAAGGGTAGCGCGGCGGGGCCGCAACTGCCCGGCCGCGCCCGGTCTGATCGGGTTCTGCGATCACGGGCAGAGCAGATTCTCGTACATCCCCGCGAAGATCACAAAGTCGGTGTCGTCGACGTAGCCGTCGCCGTTGAGATCGCTGGGGCATCCAGCGGGCATCAGGGGATCGGCGCAATCGAAGATGTTGTACGCCGTGGCGAAGACGACGAAGTCTGAATCATCCACGTAGCCGTCGCCGTTGAGATCGCCCTGGCAGGGGCGCTGGAAGAGCAGCATCTGGAAGAACGGGTTGTTCTTGAGTTTGACGGAGTAGTCCATGGCGGTGTCGCCGCCGTGGTACGCGACGAGGGTGAAGTCGTAGAGCAGTTCGTACTGCACGCCCATGGTCAGGTTGCCGCTCTGCGTGCCGGCGAATGGAGTGCTCGGCGTCCACAGTGGGCCAGGGCCGGGGAACGAGAGGCCGTTGGCGTACAGCACCGGCGTGCCGCTGGGATAGGGCTTGAGCGTCACGAGCGAGGTGGCTGTGCTGCTCGCGGGCGAGCCGGTCTGCACGATGTTCATGAAGCCGTTGAATGTATACGAGAGATTCGGCACCAGCGGCGTGAACCGCAGGCCGCCTCGGAGTCCGACCTGTACGCCCGGGCCGTACTGGTACCAGCCGACGCTCATCTCGACGACGTACGCCAGAAAACCGTTCTGGTTGATGTAGACGTTGTGCTTGGACGTGTTCACGAACTGCGAGGGACCGGTGATCGGCAGGTACGCGGCTCCGTACCACACGAATGGGTTGTTGGACCCGATCGCTTCGGCTTGGATCCACGAGCCCGCATCGACCGAGTAGGGCTGCACCGCGCTCGCGGCGGCACCGATCGCGCACGCCACCGTTCCGATCGTCAACTCCCGAACCTTCATGACTATCTCCATGTTCGCTTTCGTGCATTCACCACGCCGATCACCCAGTGACTTGCCCTTCAAGCCTGAGACCTTGCACCGCTCGAAAGCACCGCTACACGGAAAGAGTCGTGGCAATGGGGGCGAGTGGGGTGGGGATCACGTATCAGAAGTCGTTTTCCGATAAGGGAATAGATATTTGACTTGAGGCGAGAAAAACACTTGATCGGTTTGTGTTTGGATAGTATCCTAACACAATGCTATCAAGTAGGCCATCCAGTCGAAACCGCGAGGATTTGGCGGCAGCGATTGCCGCGTTGGAGCGGCCGGCGCACGTTGCGGCTCGTCTGGTGCGCACCGGATGGGACGCGATGGATCGGGTGTTGCTGCCTTTGGAGTCGGTGGGAGTTTGGAGCGGTGCGGGGGGCCTGCCGTGCGGGTGTGTGCACGAGTGGTTCGGCGACGCGGCGGAGCGCCCGAACTGGTTGCCGCCGTTGACGATTCTCAGCTATCTGGTGCGGCGTGCGGCCCGGGCCGCGCGGGATGCCAGTCGCGGGGCCGAGGTTGTCTGGATCGGGGCGAGCTGCTGGCCGTACCCGGTTGCGCTCGCCCGCGGCGAGGCGCTGGAGCGGCATCTGTTCGTGGATGCGCCGACGTGCGATCAGCGGGTCTGGGCGACCGAACTCGCGCTGCGCAGCCGCGGCGTGGCGTGCGTGGTGGCCGACGCCTCGGGTCTGAAGATGAGCGACACGCGACGGCTGCAACTGGCGGCGGCGGAGTCGGGGGGGATCGCGTTTCTCGCGCGCCCGCCTTGGGAACGCCGCGAGCTCTCGGCCGCGGCGACGCGCTGGTTGGCGACACCGCAGCCCGGGGCAGATTCGGCGGTGTGTTTCCCGGATCCGCATTGGAGGCTCGAACTGTTGCGCTGCAAGGGACTGCGGCCTGTACCGGAGGACGCGCGATCGTGGATCGTGCGGTTGGACCATGCGACGGGTGATGTCCATCTGGTTGCCGATGCTGCCGGTCGACGCGCTGCGCCGACGCGCCAGAGCGCCTGACCAGCGCCCCATTCTCATCCTGCGCACCGACGCACGCAAACGCGTCGTCGCGTGCTGCTGCGAGCGGGCGCGGGCGGCGGGGGTGCGCCCCGGCCTGCCGCTCAGCCAGGCTCGGGCTGTGCTCGATGTCGAGCCGCGCACCGCCGATCTCGACGATCTCCAGCCGCAGCGGATGCTGCGGGCGCTGGCGCTCTGGGCCGAGCGGCTGGCGCCCATCGTCGCGGTGGATGACGAGCCGGAGGAGTCGCACGACAAGCGCGGGCGCGATCTGTTCGATCACGACGCGGCGTTCTCGTACGGCCTGCAACTGGATGTCTCCGGCTGCGAGGTTGTGTTCCGTGGCGAGACGCGGCTGGCGTCGCTGGCGCTCGAGTCGCTCGCCGCGCTGGGTTTTCGTGCCCGCGTGGCGATCGCGCCCAGCGGGGGGAGCGCGTGGGCGTTGGCACGCTACGGGCCGCGCTCGCCGCTGCGGGTGGATGCCGCGGGCGTGCGTGGCGCAATCGAGCCGCTGCCGATCGAGGCGCTGCGTTTATCGAGAAGATTGGTGGACGATCTCGCGCTCGTCGGCGTCCGTCGCATCGGGGAGCTGTTGAAGCTGCCACGGGCATCGCTCGCACCCCGCTACGGCGGCGCGGTGCTGATGCGAATCGATCAGGCGCTCGGGCAAGCCATCGAGCCGCTTCACGCGCTGCGCAAAGAGCCGCCCTTGTGCGTGCAGCGCACCTTCGACGGCCCGACCACGCACACCGAGTCGATCGAACTCTGCTGCCGCCACCTTCTCGAAGAACTCCTGGAAAAGGTCCAGACCCGCGAGAGCGGCGTGCGCCGGCTCGATGTCACCCTCGGCCGGATCGATCTGCCGGACGAGACGATCTCGCTCGTTGTCGCACGGCCCACGCGGAACCATCGCCATCTCTGGCACATGCTGCGGCCGCGGCTCGAACGCGTCCAACTCGGCCACGGCGTCGAGTCGGTTGTGCTCACCGTGGTGTGGATCGGGCGGCTGACGCACGAGCAGCTCGTCACCGATCCCGCCCATGCCGACATGGCGCATCACGCGGACGCCGGCGAACTCATCGACGTGCTGGCGAACCGGCTCGGGCGCGAGCGGGTGCGGCGGGCGCATCTGGTTGCATCGCACATCCCCGAGCGGGCATCGTCGTCGCGTCCCGCGATCGACGCGGAGGCTCCGGAGCCTGCCAACCTTGCGCCGGTCGTGCGGCCGGCGTTGCTGCTGCCCCGACCGGTGCCGATCCGCGTGCTGGCGCTCACGCCCGACGGCCCGGTCTGCCGCGTCTTCTGGGACGAGGCCGGAGGCGACAACAAGTGCGAGAACAAGGGCGAGACCGAACTGCGCGTGGACGCGTGCCTCGGGCCGGAACGCATCGCTGCTGAGTGGTGGGCCGACGCGAGCGGCGGCGCTCCGCACCGCGACTACTTCCACATCCGCGACAGCGGCGGGCGCTGGCTGTGGATCTTCCGTGAGTCTGCCCGTTGGTTCATCCACGGCGTGTCGGCCTGAGGTGCACAGATGCCCGAGAAAGTATTCCACAAGGTCAAGCCGCACCCGATCAACAGCCCGCCCGCGGCGGCGGCGGGAGACGCTGCGCTGGTTACGCATCCGTACGCAGAGCTCGCGGTGACGAGCAACTTCTCGTTCCTGCGCGGCGCGTCGCACCCGGAGGAACTGGTCGAGCAGGCCGCGGCGTTGGGCTACCGCGCCGTCGCGATCGCCGATCGCAACACGCTGGCCGGCATCGTCCGTGCCCACGTGGCGGCCAAGCAGCACAAGATGCAGATCGTGATCGGCTGCCGCCTTGTGCTGATGGACGCGGTCGGGACAGAAGCGGTTGTGGGGTCGCGAGCAGCCGCGAGCGTGGAGCTGTGCGTCTACCCGCAAGACCGCGACGCGTATGCACGGCTGTGCACGCTGCTGACACTTGGAAAGCGCCGCGCACCCAAGGGAGAATGCTATCTCTCAGTGGATGATGTTGCCGCGCACGCTCGCGGGCTGCTGGCCTTGGCGATGCCGCCGGAGACGTTCGGCACGCCGCACGGGGATCACGCGGCGTGGGAGCGTGCGGTGTTGCGGCTGAGAGACATCTTCGGTGACGATCGGCTGTCGCTCGCCGCGGTCGTGCGGTTCGGAGCGCACGATGCTGCACACTTGGCTGCGTTGCGAGCGATGAGTGTGCGCAGCGGCGTGCCGCTGGCGGCGGTCAACGACGCCCACTACCACGTGCCGCAACGAAGACCTCTGCAGGACGTGGTGACGTGCATTCGGCAAGGTTGCACGATTCACGAGGCGGGCCTGCGTCTGGCGGCGAATGCGGAGCGGCACCTCAAGCCCGGTGACGAGATGGTGCGGCTTTTTGCGGAGATGCCCGGGGCGATCGAGCGGTCGTTGGAGATTGCCAGACGCGCTGCGGGGTTCTCGCTCGATCAGATCAAGTACCAGTACCCGCTGGAGACTTGTCCGCCGGACATGACACCGACGCAGTACCTGCGGAAACTGGCGTACGAGGGGGCGGCGGAGCGGTATGGGGGGCGTGGAAGTGGCGGAGTGGCGGAGTGGCAGAGTGGCACAATGGAGAAGGCACGAGAGTCCGGTTCCAGTGAGCCGTCGCTGCGTGAATCCGTCGCTGTGCCACTGCGTCACTCTGCCGCTCTGCCACTTTCTGTATCCCACGCTCTCGAGCACGAACTCGCCCTCATCGCCGAACTCGGATACGAGACCTACTTCCTGACCTGTCACGACATCGTGCGGTTCGCACGGTCGCGGGGCATTCTGTGCCAAGGTCGGGGCGGCGCTGCGAACTCGGCGGTGTGCTACTGCCTTGGCATCACCGAGGTGGATCCGTCGCGGTTCAAACTGCTGTTCGAGCGGTTTATCAGCCGCGCCCGCAAGGAGCCGCCGGACATCGACATCGACTTCGAGCACGAACGCCGCGAGGAAGTGATCCAGTACATCTACGCCAAGTACGGGCGTGAGCGAGCGGCGTTGACGGCGGAGGTGATCTCCTACCGCGGGCGCAGCGCAGTGCGTGACGTCGGCAAGGCGATGGGCTTGTCGGAGGATTGCATCGATGCCCTGGCGAAGAACCTGGACCGCTGGCACGAGCCACCGAGCGAGGAGCGGGTGCGAGAGGTTGGGCTGGACCCGCGGGAACCGACGATCCGTCGCGTGATCGAACTGGCGCACGAGCTGGCGGGCTTTCCTCGCCACCTGTCTCAGCACGTCGGCGGCTTCGTGATCACGCAGGCCCCGCTGAGCGAACTGGTGCCGATCGAGAACGCCGCGATGCAGGACCGCACCGTCATCGAGTGGGACAAGGACGACATCGACGCGATGGGGATGCTGAAGGTGGACGTGCTGGGACTGGGGATGTTGACGTGTGTGGGGAAGTGTGTGCGGTTGGTGAATGGGATGGCGGAGAAGTGGCAGAGTGGCATAGTGGCAGAGTGGCGCAGTCAGAAGGAGAATCAGAATGGCAATCAAGACGTTTCGCGACCTGGTGGCGTGGCAGCGTGGGATGGAACTGACGCGAGCAACCTACCGCATCACACAGGGGATGCCAAGGACGGAGTTGTTCGGGCTGACATCGCAGATGCGACGTGCAGCGGCTTCGATTCCCACGAACATCGCCGAGGGTTTCGGGCAACACACCAGACCGGAACTGCTTCACGGCCTACGGCTGGCGACAGGGTCGTTGTTCGAGTTGTCGACTGCGTACGAACTAGCGACGAGTCTCTCGATGATACAGGTCGAGCAGCCATTGCTCGACCTGATTGCCGAAGAGGACCGGATCATCTCTGCGCTGATCCGCTCGCTCGAAGAGAAGACCGCCCGCGAGCGTCGCGCGAAACGCTGATGGCCTCCTCTACTGTGCCACTTTGCCACTATGCCACTTTGCCACTCTCGACGCGCTCCATCCCCCTCGAGGACCCCGCCGTCTACGACATGATCTGCAAGGCCGACACCGTCGGCGTCTTCCAGATCGAGTCGCGGGCCCAGATGTCGATGCTGCCGCGGCTCAAGCCCCGGACTTTCTACGACCTCGTGATCGAGGTCGCAATCGTGCGGCCCGGGCCGATCCAGGGCGGGATGGTGCATCCGTATCTGCGCCGGCGCGAGGGCAAGGAACCGGTGACGTATCCGAGCCCGGAGGTCGAGGGCGTGCTGGGGCGGACGCTGGGTGTGCCGCTGTTCCAGGAACAGGCGATGCAGCTGGCGATCGTGGCCGCGGGCTTCACGCCCGACGAGGCCGACGGGCTGCGCAAGTCGATGGCCGCGTGGAAGCGCAAGGGCTCGGGCATCTATCAGTACGGCCAGAAGCTGATGGACGGCATGATCTCCAAGGGTTATCCGCGCGAGTTCGCGGAGCGCTGCTTCGAGCAGATCAAGGGCTTCAGCGAGTACGGCTTTCCGGAATCGCATGCCGCGAGCTTCGCGCTGATCGTCTACTACTCCGCGTGGCTGAAGCGGTACCACCCCGCGGCGTTCGCCGCCGCACTGATCAACAGCCAGCCGATGGGGTTCTATCAGCCGGCCCAGATCGTCCGCGACGCGCAGGAGCACGGCGTGGAGGTTCGGGAGGTGGATGTGAATTGGAGTGGGTGGGACTGCTTGTTGGAAGCAGAGAGTGACATAGTGACACAGTGGCAGAGTGGCAAAGTGAATACATGCGGTGTGATGAGTGACTTGGATCGGGATACCGAAGCTCCTGTGCCACTCTGCCACTCTGCCACTGCGACACGTGTCACCCCCGCCCTCCGCCCCGCCCTCCGCCTCGGCACCCGCCTCGTCAAAGGCCTCGCACAGGAGGACGCCGAACGCGTCGCCGCGGCGGTTCAGGAGCGTGGGCCGTTCCGCGATGTGGAATCGCTGTGGCGTGCCAGCGGCGTGTCGGTGCGCGGGCTGCGTTGCCTGGCGCAGGCCGACGCGTTCGGCTCGATGGGGCTGACGCGGCAGCAGGCCCTGTGGCAGATCAAACCGCTGCGGGACGAGCGGCTGCCGCTGTTTGAGACCGGCGTCGGGGTGGCTGCGATGGATCGCGAGGAGGCGCGACGGACGGCGCAGAGAGCACAGAGTGAAGAAAGGACAGAGCGAGGCGCGAGCAGTGGCGCCGTGAGTTCTCCTCTTGGTGTTCTCCGTGATGTCTGCTGTGAACCTGCTTCTCTTTCGTCCGACGCACTCGCGTTCGCGGCTTTGCCTCCGATCGCTCCGAGCACGCTCGTGCACCAGGACTACGAGCATGTCGGGCTCTCGCTGAAAGCGCACCCAATGTCGTTTCTACGCGAAAGGCTCGCAAGCAGTGGGGTGGTGCCCTGCGGCGAGCTTCGCGATACGCGTCTGTGTCCCCAGGGGCGACGGCTGCAGGTCGCGGGACTGGTGCTGGTGCGTCAACGCCCCAGCACGGCGTCAGGCGTGGTTTTCTTCACGCTCGAGGACGAGAGCGGCATCGCGAATCTGATCGTGTGGTCGGACACGTTCGAGACGTATCGGCGCGTGGCGCGACAGAGCCACGTTCTACAAGTTCGCGGAAAGGTCGAGCGGCAGGGCGAGGTCGTCCATGTGCACGTTGATCACATGGAGAGCCTGGATCACGCGCTGCCCGATGTCGAGGTTGCGTCACGCGATTTCCATTGAGCGAATGTGACATCGGACGCACGCGTGCGAGTCGGTGGCGCCAACGAAGCGTCTTGCGGTTGCGTCTTACTCGAACTTCCCGTGCGACTTGATGTCGAAGTCCATGAGTGTCGCCACCGCCTTGGCGTTCTTGCCGCCCACGTCGCCGAGGCGCTTCACGAGCCCCTTCGGGTCGTCGCTGGCGATCTCGGCGAGCTTCTTGAACTTGTGATCGAGGATCTCGTGGAGGTCGACCTTGTCGGGGCCGAGGTGGTTGCGGGCGTGGCCGCCGGGGTACATAACCAGGCCGCTATCGAATGTGGCGCCCTTGTCGTCGGTGATGATCATCGAGGTCGGGATGCCGTCGGGGTACCTGGCGTCGTACTCGGCCCCGCCGTGCTCGAAGAACATCTTGTCCATCAGGCGGCGGGTGAGCGGGTCGTGCAGGCTCTTGGCGTCGAAGTCGTGTGGCAGGAGCATCAAGTCCTTCCAGCCGAATTTGGCGCCCTTCTTCGCGCTTGCCAGTTCCAGCGCCTTACGGAGCATGGTGTTGACGAGGTAGAGCATCGAGTGATCGGCCGACTGACGCGTCTTGGGGTCGCGCTTCGCCGGGTCGCCGATAATGCCGAACGCCGGCTCGTAAGCCCGGACGACGATCTTGTTGATGCAGTCGCCGGTCTGATCCTCGAGCAGGTGCGGGTTGCGGGCGATGAGGTTGATCAGGCCCTGCAGCGCGCCGGCCGACTGGTGCTCGTACAGCCCGAGCTTGAAGTGCATGCCCATCACCGCGAAGTCGTCGCCGGCCTTGCCCAGCACGAGATCAAACGGCGAGGCGTAGGTCTTGGTGCCCCAGCCTTCCTTGGCGTCGGGGATACCCGTGCCGCCGCTGTGGGTCTTCTTGAAAAGCTGGCCCGGACCTTCAAACAAGCGGAAGATCGCCTCGGGGTTGCGGAAGATGTCACGCGGCCCCATGAAGCCGGCCATGCTGCGCTTCACGCTCAGGATCGCCGCCTCGGTGCTGATCGCGGCCGAGGCGCCCTTGCTGTCACTCAACTGCTTTCCGGCGCGAATCGCGCGGAAGGGGATGTAGTGGGCGATCACCATGCCGATGGCCGACTCGATCTGCTCCGCCGTCGCGCCCATCATCGCACCGAACGCCGCGGCAGAGCCGATGGCGCCGTGGACGACATGGTCGATCTTGTAGGACTTGAGCGAGAAGACCTCGGCCAGGCGGCCTCGGATCTCGTCGATCAGCAGCATGCCCTTGAGCGCGAACGCACCGTCCTTGCCACGCAATTGGGCCGCGGCCAGAGCGACGGCGTAGAAGTCGTTGTGCCCGAACTCGCCCGCGAGGTGGTTGAGTTCCGGGTTGTAGCCGAAGTTCGTGCCGTTGCTGTCCCATTCACGCACCGCCGCGGCGTTGGCGACGATCGCCTTCTCGACCTGCACGTCGACCTTCGAACCAAACGTCGGCACGCCGGAGCGCACCGCGCCCTTGGCCCACGGCACGCCCGCCATCGAGCCCACGCCGCTCACCGGCGTCGCGTACTGGTGCGCTTCGTCGCGGAGGAGATTGGGGGCGTTGGTGCCCAGCGCCAACGCCGACACGCCGCAGAGGCAGGCGTCGGTGTGGAAGAGGGCGGTGCGGTCAAGCACGCTCTGCGACGGGCGGCCGGTCTTCGCGGCATCGTCGCTCATGAAGTCGATCGCGTACTGCGCGATGCCCAGCGCCTGGTTGGTGTCGGCGGGAAGGTGAACGTGCGTCTCTTTGTTGATGCTGATGGCCATGGTGTCGCCTGATGAAAAGTGCCGTCGAATGCTGCCGAACGGGGTGCAACAGTACGCGTCGGACCGATCTGCGGTAGACTCGTGCGTTCCCCGAGGAGGTTGCACATGCGGCTTGCGAGAAACGCGGCTCGGATCGCGGCGGTGCTTGTTTTCGCGGCTCTGTGTCACTCACCAGCGCTCGCCGCCGATGAGTTGCCGGGCTCGCTGCGGAACGCCCGCGTCGCCAAGGCCATCGCACCGGGCGAGGCCCGGCCCGCGTTGACATACCTCGCCGGAGCGCTCACCGATGCGCAGGTCGAAGAACTGAAGACGATCGCGCCAAACGTCAAGGTCGTCCGGGTTGCCAGTCGCGCCGAGGCAATGGACAACGCAGGCGACGCCGACGGCGCTGAGGCACGGTTCTTGTCGCCGGAGTTCCTTTCCAAGGCCACCAAGCTGGCATGGTCACACGCCACGAGCGCCGGCGTCGACCGCTTCGTGGGCATGCCCGCACTCAAGGATCGCCCATCGATCGTGGTTACAAACTCCCGCGGCGTGCACGGCCCTGCGATCGCCGATCATGCCATGGGCATGCTGTTGTCGCTTACCCGCCGCCTCCCGGAGTACCACGACGCCCAGCAGAAACAGCAGTGGGGGATCGGCGATGCAGGCGACAGCCCACGCGCCGTGGCGTTGCAGGGCCGAACCATGCTCGTGGTTGGGATCGGAGGCATCGGCACCGAGATCGCCCGCCGGGCTCACGGCTTTGGCATGCGCGTCATCGCCACCCGCCGCACCGACGCGGCGACGGAGCCGTTCGTCGAACGCGTCGGCAAGCCCGACGAACTGCCCGCGATGCTGCCGCAGGCCGACGTGGTCGCGATCTGCGTGCCCTTGACCAAGGAGACCGAGAGGCTCTTCGACGCCGCGATGATCGCGAAGATGAAGAAGGGCTCGTACCTCATCAATATCGCCCGGGGCAGGATTGTCGACACCGACGCCCTGATCGCCGCCCTGAAGGACGGCCGCCTCGCCGGTGCGGCCCTCGACGTCACCGATCCCGAGCCGCTGCCGTCCGGACACGCATTGTGGACCACGCCGAACGTGCTGATCACGCCGCACGTCGCCGCGGACGGGGAGCTGACCGAGGAACGGTGGTGGGCCTTGTACAAAGAGAACATCCGCCGCTTTGGTGCGGGCGAGCCTCTCCTGAACTGTGTCGATGTCGCCGCGGGCTATTGACGCTGGCTGGGCAACGCGATCGAGCCGCCCGCTGGATCACGGTGCCGCGTCGATGATGCCATGTGCGGCAAGGAACGCGCGGAGCGATCGCTCGTATTCGCCCGTCTTGCCGGGGAAGTCGAGGTGGTCGCAGTCGAGCGTGACCAGCGTTGCGTCGGGGCGGATCTTCTGCAGCGCCAGAGCGTGCGAGTACGGAATCACCCGGTCGGCCGTGCCGTGGGTAATGATGACCGCCGCCGCGAGCTTCGGCAGTTCGAGATCGGTGCGGAAGGGGTGCTTGACCAGAAACGACGGCACAAGGTACTTGCTCGACATCGCGGCCACGCTCGTGAACGTGCAATCGAGCACGAGCACGGCGGGCTGGACATTGGCCGTATCGCGCAGTTGCGCCGCAACGGCGACCGCCACGCCGCCGCCGAGCGATCGTCCGAGATGCACCAGTTTCGTCCGATCAACTTCGGGCCGCTTCAGCGCGTCGGATATGAATCGAGCCGTGTCGCTGACGATCGCTTGCTGTGAAGGCTTCCCGGTGGCGCGGCCGTATCCCCGGTATTCCGGAAGAAGCACGTTGCACCCCAATGAGGCGTATAGCTGTGCGAGGCGCGCGTAGTTGTCGATGATGTCGCCGTTGCCGTGGAAGAGCACGACAAGCGGACCCGGGTTCGATGCGATACGGCCATTGCCTGTGAAGTACCACGCCTCGGTCTTCTCGGTGACCGTGGGAGCATCGATGGACGCTGCTTCGAGCCACAATTGCTCTGCCTCGGGTGGCTTACCCATGCCCCGGTGCCGGCCAGCGAAATCCGTGGCGAAGATGATCTGATCTTGGACCTTGTACATGAGGCCGCAGTACGCGGTGTAACCCGTGAGCGCGGAAATCGCAATGGTCGACAACGCGACCTTCGCGAAGAACCCGTGGCGGCGTTGTCTTTGAAGCCGGATCATCTCCCACAATGTACGGGGTTCCGCCGTGCCCGTTTCCTCTAGCGTTTGCAGGAAGGCGCGGGGGCAACATGCCCCTCCGCCGCGTCGCGTGCCGCGGACCACGAATACACTGGCGTCCCTATGGCAATCATCGTCCTTCAGCACGCGGCGGATGTTGGTCCCGGTCGGCTCGGACTCACGCTCCGAGACCACGGCTTCAAGCTCTCGATCCGGCGGCTCGACCTGCCGCTCGAGCATCCGTTGAATCAGCACGCGCTCGAAGGCTTCGATAAGTCCTCGCTGATTCCCAAGGACTTCGACAACATTCACGGCGTCGTCTCGCTCGGCGGGCCTCAGAACGTTGGCGAGGATCACGCGTGGATGAAGCCGCAGCTGGAGTTCCTGAAGGCGACCCACGAACGGCAGCTCCCGTTGATCGGGCTGTGTCTTGGCAGCCAGATGATCGCCGCGGCCCTCGGCGGGCAGGTCGGCCCGATGGACCGCCCCGAGCTCGGTTTCCACAATCTGGTGCTGAACGTGGCGGGTCAGACCGACACGATCCTCGGTGGCGTCCCATGGACAAGCCCGATGTATCAGACGCATGGTTACGAGGTGAAGCAGGCGCCCGCCGGTGCGACTGTTCTTGGTTCCAGCAAGGACTGCAAGGTGCAGGTGTATCGCGCCGGTATTCGCACGTACGGCTTCCAGTTCCACCCGGAGTTCGATCGCGCGATGATCGAGACGATCTTGTCGCGAGAGGGCGACTTCCTGGCCCGCACCGGGCAGAGCGAGTCCGAGATTCGTGCCCAGCTCGAGAAGCACTACCAGCGTTTCAGCGTCGTGTCCGATCGCTTGTGCGTCAATCTTGCGACGTTCCTGTTCCCGTTGCAGCGCAAGCTGACGGCGTGAGACCGCTCCGGCTTGTGCCTGCTGCCGAAAGCGTTGATCTCTTGCTCACCGCGTGAAAGGCGCTTCGCGAATGACGATGCTCCGGTTGACGCCGCCACGCGACTACCGCCTCGCACGCGATGTGTGCAGCTACGGCTATTTCCTGCTCGCGCCGAACCGCTGGAGCATTCACGAGTACACGCTGACCAGAGCGCTTTTGCTCGCCGGCAAGCCCGCCGGTGTCGTCATCTCACAACCGGGGGCCAAGCCGATGAGCGGCGGCGGAGCCGCGTTGCTCTGCCGGTTTGACCGCGCTCTGACCAAGCAGGAGATCGCCGACGCCCGCAGTCAGATCACCCGCATGCTGCGGCTCGACGAGGATGCGGCTCACATCCGCGGGTTTCATCGGGTTGACCCGCGATGGAAGAGGCTCGGTCGAGGCCGCCTTTTCCGTTCCCCGACGCTCTTTGAGGACGTTCTCAAGACCGTCACGAGCTGCAACGTGACCTGGCCCGGAACGGTGCACATGAACCGGCGGCTGGTCGAGGTGCTCGGTAAGAAGTCCCCGGGCGGCTTGCAGACCTTCCCGGATCCGAAGGCCATTGCCGCTGCGTCGCCGTTGCTGCTCCGCGAGCGCTGTCGCGTCGGTTACCGCGACAGACGCATCGTCGAACTGGGCGCGATCTTCGCGAGTGGTGATCCCGCGATCGCGAAGATCGAAGACTCGGCGACGAGCGACGACGAGCTGCACGAGATCCTGCTGGGCCTGCCCGGTGTTGGCCCCTACGCCGCGGCGAACATCATGCAGCTGCTGGGCCGCTACTCGCGTCTGCCATTGGACACAGAGAGTGTCCGTCACGGTCGCACCATCCTCGGCTTCCGGGGCGGGTCGAAGCAGATCATGCTGCGGGTCAAGCGCCACTTCGAGCCCTTCGGCGATCAGGCGTTTCGGTCTTACTGGTTCGAGATGTGGCACCACTACGAGTCGATCCATGGGCCGGCTCACACTTGGGATCGCGACGCGACTGGCACGGCTTTCACCGCAGCGAAGCTCAACGCTGCAATCAAGAACCTCGCCAAGAAGACGAAGGCAAAGCAGGCTTCCCAAGCTCCCAAACGCGCAAAGACCGCCAGAGCCAACCGTGCGTCAACGGGCAGTTCTGCGTAGCTCGCTTTGATAACTGGCGAGGGCGACGGGGTTTGGGAAAGCTCGGCTGTCGCGGGGTCTCGCTGGGGCCGATATTTCCGATCATGGCGTCACCGTGGCGACATCTCATTCGCGTCAGCAGCCCGGACGAAACCGTGCGCTGGCTCGAACGCCGCAGCAAGCTCGACGTGCTTGCGTTGTCGCTCTTGGCCCTCATCCCGATCGTGTCGGCCGACCTCAAGCTCGGGCCGTATGTGTCGCTCAGCGTGCTCTCGCTTGCGCCGGTCTTTCTGGTCGCGTGCTTCGGTGGGCGGCTTGTGGCGTACACCTACGCCGTGATTGCCGGCGTCTGCTGGTTCGCTGCCGACTATCAGATCTTTCCGCGTGATACCGGTCACGGCGTATTCATCTGGGCTGCGTGCTCGCGCATCGGCGCGTTTGTGCTGATGGCTGAGGTGTCCACGTTCGTCCGGCAGTTGCTGAAGGGGCAGGCGGCCCTTGCCCGGACCGACGGGCTGACCGGTCTTGCCAATCACCGGGCCCTGCGCGAGCAGGCGGCTCGACTCCTCGCGAGCGCACAGCGCCACGCCTCGCCGATTTCGGCCGCGTACATCGATTGCGACAACTTCAAGCAGATCAACGACACCGACGGCCACGCCGCGGGCGATCAGGTGCTCAAGGCGGTTGCGGGCGTGCTGACCAACGGCACCCGTCCGACCGATCTTGCTGCCCGTGTCGGCGGGGACGAGTTTGTGCTGCTCATGCCAGGGACCGATCGCGTCGGCGGGCGATTTGCCGTGGCACGACTGCAGGCCGAACTGTCCAAGGCGATGGAAGGTATCGGGCGAAACGTCACCTTCAGCATCGGGGCCGCGACGTTTGATGCCCCGCCAGCGAGCGTGGACGAGTTGCTGGCCCGGATCGACGAGTGCCAGTACCGGGCGAAGAGGAGCGGCAAGGACCGTTTCGTCTATCACGCCGCCGCGTGATGATCCACGCTAGCCTCTGGCACAATGGCCTCGGCTCCGCAATCACAGCCCGCGCGGATCGCGCTCGCGCACGACTGGCTCGTCGGCTACCGGGGCGGCGAAGGCGTGCTCGACTGTCTTGCGCGCCTCGTCTCGGATGAGTACAGGCCGGGCAGGCTCTACGCGATCTTTGATGACGGGCGTCCGCTGACGCCGGCTATCGATGCCCTCCCGCATCGGGTCTCGTTGCTCAATCGGGCCCCGATGGCCACGCGGGCGCGGCGCTGGCTGCTGCCGCTTTACCACCTGGGCGTGGGGCATCTGTCCTCGATGCTGGCGGCGGACGATGCGAACGAACGCGTGGACCTGCTGGTCTCGACGTCCTCCGCGGCGGTTCATGCGATCCGGCCACCCCGGAACGTGCCGCACCTGTGCTATTGCCACTCGCCGCCTCGGTATCTCTGGCACCTGGGCGAGCAGTACTCCGGCGGCCTGATGGGTTTGGGGCTGCGGGTGTGCTCGCCGGTGCTGCGGCGGCTCGACGCCCGAGGGGCCTCACGCGTCACGCGGTATCTTGCAAACTCGACCCACACGCGGGAGATGATCCGCCGCTTTTACGGGCGCGATGCCGAGGTGGTGTTTCCGCCGGTGCGGACCGACTATTTCACGCCCCGTTCCGACGCGACCGATGCCGCACTGAGCGAGCCGGAGCGGCGGACACTCGAGGAGCTGGATCGGTGGGCGTTGGAACGCGGCGGGCGGTATCTGCTGTGCGCCGGGGCGCTGGAGCCCTACAAGAAGACAGACCTTGCGATGGAGGCAGCGACCCGGGCCGGGCGTCCGCTGGTGGTGGCAGGAAGCGGTTCGCAGCGGGAGCGGCTGGCGCAACTCTCGGGCGGCTCGCCGCTGATTCGCATGCTGGGCCGCGTCAGCGACGCGATGCTGCGGGCCTTGTACCAGCGGGCCGGTGCGTTGCTGTTCCCGCAGCTCGAGGACTTCGGGATCATCGCGCTTGAGGCCCAGGCGTGCGGGACTCCGGTGGTCGCGCTGGGGCGGGGTGGTGCACTCGACTCGGTCAGGGACGGCGTGACGGGCGTGCATTTCGCGGAGCAGCGCGTCGTCGATCTGGCCGAGGCGATCGTGCGGTGCGAGCAGTTGCGAATCGATCCGGAGGCGTGCCGCGCCAACGCGCAGCGGTTCTCCGAGCACGTGTTCATGGCCTCGATGCGGAGCGAGATCGCCCGCACCTTGGTTTCGTCGTGAGAGGCGATCGGTGATCGTGCCCGCGACGCGGAAGAAAACTTTTCCGCGTTCTTGGAAAATCTCCTTGCGTCGCGGAGCGTTGTTCGATAACTTCAAACCACGCGTCGTTGGAGCGGCGCGGAATAGACAACCCGGTAGTACGGCAGAACGGTTCAGCGATTCCCGCGGCGGACGACGCGATCGGGGCTTGTTGTTTCTTGCCCATCGTCGATCGCCCACGCCCACCGCGGCTTTCCGCTGCCCGATCTCCTTTGCCTCGTTGTCGAAACCACACGGTCGGTGTTCAAGCCACTGCGGCGAGGAGGCAGCATGCGAATCGGAATCCAGAAGGGTTTGTCGAGCGGTGGGGCTGGTGGCGGTGGTGGGGGTGGTGGGACACGCGGGGTTCGGCGTCTGCGCCGGATCGCCCGTGCGCAACGGTTCGGCGCCTTCACGCTCATTGAGCTTCTGGTTGCCATTGCCATCATCGCGGTGCTGATCGGGTTGCTGCTGCCCGCGCTGCGTCATGCTCGGGACGCCGGTCGGTCGTCGATCTGCCTTTCCCGCGAGCGGCAGATTCATCTCGCCATGACGCTGTACGCGGGCGAGAATCGGGGCTTTATTGCCCGTGAGGGCAGTGCGGGCGACACGCCGCGGAACTATCGCGAGCGGATCTCGTGGAGCGTGGCGTATCGGCCGCAGCTCGACGCGACGGTTGCTCCGAACGTCGATCCCAACGACATGTTCGAGCGGGCACCGTATTTCCGTTGTCCCAGCCGTCCGCTGGACGCCCACAGCGTGCACTACGCCGTGAACGGTTTCGCGTTCTTTGCCGACGGCACGGTGGATGAACGCGGCGAGGGCCCCGGGCACATTCCGCTCCGCCGCGGGCCGATGCAGGAAGACCGCATCCCCAGCCCCTCGACGATGATGTATCTCACCGAGTTCGCCAAGGACCCCGGTGGGCTGATGCGGCTGTCGTGGGGCAATTTCGCCAAGGACGACATCTCGCTCGGGCAGGTCTACGACATCTGGCTGCCACACCATGTGCAGGCTGGTGTGCGTCCCGACGATTACCGCCTGAACCCCAATCAGCACGGGCTGGGCTCGAACAGCCTGTTCCTGGACGGCCATGCCATGCACATGTCCAAGGACAAGCTCGAGAATCTGGACACCTGGAAGGACGGCGTGCTGGCGCGCTGAGGCGATCGATCAATCGGCACTCGGCAGTGTGACCGTTGCGCGGCGGACGCGGTCGGTGATCGCTGCCCACAGCGGGTCGGCGTTGGTCGCCGGGGTTTCGATCAGGATCGCGGCGAGGCGCTCGTCGTCGGCCTCGCGCAGGGCTGCGTAGAGGCGGGCGGCGTACTGGCGCGGATCGGTCGGCATCGCGACGCGGGCGTGCGGCGATGGCACGGAGCGGGAGCCGAGTGTGAGCACCGCGGCGCGGGCTTCGGCTCCGTCGGCGGGCTGCAATTCCGCAGGCAGGTCGAGCAGCAGTTCCAGCACGTCTGGCCACTGGGCGGCGGTGAAGCGGAACGCGGGCGTGCGCGGGGCGTAATGACGGTCG